>OLPG01001889.1_pt1 | contig 16092 bp, 13 predicted proteins | sample 1672311 | NCBI WGS metagenome assembly OLPG01 (sample SAMEA3136670, study PRJEB25190) | human gut metagenome | biome: human gut; feature: human-associated habitat; material: faeces | place: Austria | collected 2013
CCTGATTCATCTTTAGCTTATTAAGAGAACGTAAAACACGTAAGGCACAGATTTGCTTTTATTGTGGCTAAATATCTTGATTCGCCTCTGTACCCTACTGGATCTAAAGATAGTGGCTGCCATAGCGCTCCTAATGTTGCTTGATCTAAAGATAAAGAATACTATTAGGTTAAAACTCTCTACTGTAGCTTGTAATCAATGCACATGTATCCTGTGCTACTGTCAATGCTCAGTTCTGTTTTAAGATTTCTAGCCATCTTGTAGAACCTGTCGATGTGTTTTAGAAAGATTTCTAAAGAGATAGGATTGTTGTACGTCCTGTTGAACCACTCGTCATTCAAAACTATTATTGATTTGGACTTACAAAACTGTCTAATCTGTGCGAGATTCTTACCATACAATGCATAGATAAAACGGGTAAATAATACCAAACTATCTGCATCCCTGTAGTAAAGTAATCTTAATGTTTTGAGACACCAGCAGAAAGCATTGGCATCCTGGCAGTAAGCCAGCAATGAATAGGACGGTTCAACCTTGTACATTACATAGAACATAGCATCGTAAGTGATGTATGAGCTAAATTTGTACTCTGTTAGAAGTCTACAGTTCTCTTTAAAGTTTTCCATACAAGAGGCTTTGTCCATTTCATACAGTGAACTTTCTTTTGAATAGAATAATTCTATGTTATCTCCTATCACAAACATATTAAAATATTTTAAGAAGATAGAACGGCTTTGAATTCCGTAGTCTTCCATATTGTAGTCTTTGAGACTGTCTTTCTCAGCTAAATGTTCAAGACTGGATTTTAACATGGCTAAAGGTCTTGTGTGTTTACCAAAGAGATTACGTTTACCAAGATAAAGTAAGTTATTCTCTGAGTCGTATTTAACACAATTAATATCGTTCTTAATATTATTAAGTGAACTGATAACATTGTCATCCATGTAAATAAAGATATCAATAGGAAGTACGAGTTCTACCCTATTCTCTTGTATCTTAATTACAAAATTCCTACAAACGTTATTACCAATCTCTAAGTCTTTTACACCAAAATAGTTAGCGATGTACAATGACCAGAACTTATTAAAGTGTACTGCGTCGAAGTTAGCATATTCTGCAATGGTTTCTGTGTAACGTTTGTAATCTTGGCTAAAGAGGGCTATCCATTGTTTGTAGTCAATCAAAGTCATTCCAAACATATCGGAGTAGTAATAGCAAACGATAGCCTTATAGACCGTCTTTGTGATTTCTGGGTCTGCATTGTTATCTGTAGACATATCTTGCCGGAACTGAGCTAAATCGTAACCAAAGCAATCTATGTCATTAGCAATGATACTTGTGCACACGTCTTGGTATGTACGGAAGTACTGGGCTAAAGCCGGATGCTCTGCATAGTATTTCAGTAATCCTGTTGTTATCTTTTTATTGTCCGGCTGTACAAGTGTGATTGCATTGTAAAGCTGTGGATCAAAAATACCATTGGAAAGTCCTTTTAATAAATCAATAAAATAGATATCGTTCTCGTAACGGCGAAGGAAATCCAGCAGTTCAATCTGAGTTCCATCTGTAAGTCTGATTTTATTGTCAGGGAACTCTTTGTGAATCTTTTGCAGATATTCAGCGATCACTATCTTGTCATTACTACTTTTAGAGAACAGGGTCTGCGCTATCTCTGCATCACCAACAACATTGGTGAAAATTCTATAGAGTTCCATGTCCTCTCGATTAGTTCCGATTTTATTGAAAATGTCTTGGACATAACCACCATTTAACTTAAGTGTTAAGTACTCATTAAGCTTTCCTAAATCATTGGTGTATTGTAAGGCTTCGTTCTCATTAAACTTACCTTGCTTCATGAGTTCGATTAGTAATGGTGTGTCTTTCTCTTCAAGAGAGAACAACGGCACAATGTAATCTTTGTACCAAGGTTCGTTGTAGTTCTCACTAATTAGTTCTATCTCTTTGTAGCTAGCTGTTCTAAATGTGAATGCTATTTTGTCAAAGAAATCAATTGGATAGTTAATGTAGTACTGTAGCAAGTTAGGTTCGAGATTAATGTTCCTTACGGATTTGAGGTACTGGGCTAAAGTGACCAGTTCGATATTTGTAAATGAGCTGTTCTCTGTGATTACATCTTCTTCCAGCTTTTCTTGGATTTCTTTGTCTGTGTAACCCAGAAAGACCACTTCTTTTGTTCTTTGACAAAAGTCGTTAAAGCTTTCATTCTCAGGTGAGTAACCCTGCTTTTTCATGTAGGAGAGGTATTCTTTACAGATTGGAGTTAGCTTGGCTAAATCGGTTAAGGATACCACTTCTTCACTGCTGTTAGAGCTAGGTATTATCACATTATTAAGTCTATCTTTTTTGATGTCAGCATAGGTCATGCGTGGGACGTTTTGGTCCGATATTGAAGGCTCTTCGATCTGTGTTGTGGTCTCTTGGAACTCTTCGACTTGCATTGGAGTCTCTTGGGACTCTTCGATCTGTGTTGGGATGCGTGAGATCTCTACTGGCTGTTCCGATGGAGAGATTTCATTTGCATTTGAGGCACTTACCTGGGCTAAAGTATAATCCCTCACCTCTGTCGATGATTTCGGAATTGTTTGATTTAAAGCACAATCCCTCACCTCTGTCGATGATTTCGGAATTGTTTGATTTAAAGAGATCTCATTCTCATCTTCGTCTGTGTCATCGTCCCAAGTTAAACCGATCTCTTCGTCCTCATCTTCATCTGTGCCATCGTCCCAAGTTAATCCGATCTCTTCGTCCTCGTCATTGCTATTAGTACCGTCGTCCCATGTTAGACTAATTTCTTCATCGTTATCATCATCTTCACCAAAGTATGTCATTGTCTTTGTATTTGATGTCATTGCTTTGGTGTCTAATGACATTGGTGTATCATTAATTGTATGTTCTAATTCTAATTTAACATCTTCCACTCTATCACTCCTTTTCAATACATATTTTTACTTGTTCGATCTTATCATTGGATTGTAGAATTGTGTCTTCTTCTTGATGTAAATAAAACTTATTGCTGTCTGTTTGATTATGTGAACTTACAAAGATTAAGTAGTATTTAGTGCTTGCTTTGCTTAATGCGAAGTCTTCGAGAGACTCGGCTAAATCACCAAGATTACCATTTGTCTTTAGACGCATACTATTGTAGGAGGTCTTGGTTAAAGTGAGATCCATTACCCCTTTGCACTTAACAGTGTAGGTGTCTGGGCTAACGCTGGTTGCAGCACTGAGGCTTTCAGTACTGCCATTAGTGTTAGTAGTGTTAGCATTATTATTGCTACTACCATTTCCTTTAGCTTTTATTTTAACTTGGTAGTAGTCTGAGTTAGCAATCCCTTTTTCGTAGTCAATGTTAGCCATGGTTATCACATCGGTCTTTTTCCAGTAGAAATTGGAAAGGGTGACAGTTACGCCTTTAGCGGTGATCTCTTGGCTAAAGCTGAAAGGTACATACAGCTTAATCTGATTACTACAGTCTATTAAAGATTGTGAGACTGTTTGAGAGTTCTCATTAACTTTTATTTTCATTTGAAAATCTTTAATGAATCCTGAGTCTTTAAATTCTAAACACAGAAATAAACCATTGTTTTTGTGTGTTAATGATTTGATTGTAAACGGATAATTGTCTGGTTGTTTGCTAACATTTGCTGTTAATTCGTTTGGTTTGAAATGTAATTTGTATGGTGACATTTTGTATCGTATTGAAGAGTTCACCTTGCTAAAGTTACTGTTCTCTTCCTTCTTAAAATCTTTGAAGCTATTTGCCTTATCTGTCTGATAATCGTAGTTAGTGCTTGTGCTTGCGTTTCCTTGATTAAAGTTGTTTTCCTTAACTAAAGCTGTGACCACTGCTATTACTACAACTACTGCTATTGTCATTGTGAGTTTATTTCTTTTAGCAATACGAGTGCCACGAATACCTTTGGTACCTTGACTACTCTCTTCAGCAGTTTTGCTGACATTAACAACACTTCTCCTACTGTCATCTTTTCTTTTGAACATTGCATTACCTCCTACTCCAACTCAAGATAATTCGTTATCTTTGGTGCTGTACGATTTTTACTAATGATAGTTTTGTTATTGACAAATACTATTTTATACAGAGGTTTGTTTAGTTCGTAGAATGTAATACTATTGTCGTCCCAATCTAAGAGAAGATTACCGAAGATTTTAATTCGGAGACCTGTTGTTAAACCACAGCATACTGCTGAAGACTGGGTTAAAATATACTGCTGTAGCTTAGACCAGGAAATTCCATCTAGGCTAAAGTCCTCTTCCGAGAAAAGGTGTGCTGCGATCTCTTTAAGAGAGTCCTGGGCTAAATCGGAGAAACGTATCTCTGTGTAGTTATCAGTTCCTTTGTAGGAATTGATTAGTTCATTACACAGTGATGAGTTAATGTCGTTTCGGTGCATGTATTCTTTTAGCCATAATTGAATTAATGTATCTTCTTTGTTAATGTATGTGTAGTCTTCTTTACGACTTTTAGCTCTTCGGATGTAAGAGATCTGTTCCTGTGAGTATCCTTCTGCTATTAATTCTTCGCATTCGACATTAATACTTTTACTAATGTTTTCTGCGTAGTAAGGCAAGGCGTCCTCGTCACATGGGAGATCTATGAATAGATCTAGATCAAAGCCGGATTTGAGGATACTCAGGTATGTTTTGAGGGTAGCTGGGTTAAAGTTCTTACCGATTAACTGTAGTGGTTGCATACCTTCCTCTAGCAGTTGTAGCAACAGATCATAGCAAGATTGATCAATCGTGTTGTCAAGCAAAGCAGTGTAATTAAGATTTTCATTGAGTGCTTTGAAGACAACCTCTTTCTGCTTACCGCTTAAAACAAAGGTGTTGCTGTCTGCGGTTGTATCAGTTGTTGTGGTTGTATTGCTCTGCTTATCCAACTCTTTTGGTAAAGTATCATATAGTAAATCTGTGTCTTCTCTTACCATGGCTAAACTGTCAACAAGGACATTCTCCTCTACAATTCTTCCTGTCTCGAAGGAACTGAGAATTGTTAACATATCTAGCATGTCTGGTGTCAGATAGATATGCTTCAACGAATTTAGATCAAGCGTGCTGGAATTGTTGAATTCAGGGAGATCTGGGCTAAAGATTATCATATCTAACATCTTAACACTTTTAGAGCTTTCTTTGACTTCACAAGGCAGTGCTTGTTCTATTTGATGCAGAGTATAGACATTACTTATTCGATAGTAATGTTCTTTTCTGATAGGTAGTTTTAATTTAACTTGTGTGTCTGTTTCGTCTATCTTTTTGAAACCAAGTACAGAGCAGGCGTGTTCTATCTCCAAATATTTATCCATTGGGATATGTATAGGGGTATCCGAAATACATTTAAAATAAATCTGTAATAGCTCTGCTGCAGATTCATGGATATCAATGTTTTCTTGTTTAAAGACATAGCGCTTTTCCATTTTGTTCTTTACCATCTTCTCTACGTAGACGTGCTTGGCTAAAGCGTAGTCAGGCATGCTGGCGTAAGAGTCTATAAGATCAATCATCTCTTGGAACTTCTCTATCTTTTTAACATTGTCTGGTTTTACTGGTTCTTTTCCTTCCATCTGGCTACGTAGAAAAATGTGCGATTGTGTGATACTACCTTTTTCTACAATCTTATCTTTGTAGGAGACGTACCAACTACACTTGTCAGTGTTTACTGGGCTAAAGCTTTTTCGTAGTGGTATGTCAGTGTTCTTTAGATCTTGAATTGAATTGATCTGTGTTATATCTAGATCGTGCTCTGTGAACATAAAGTTATCATAGGTATTTGTGTTTGCATATTTCTTAATGACGAAGAACACATTACCTTTTGTCATAATGCCAGACTTAAAGACATTTACGAATTTCCATCCTCTTTTAAAGAGGTGATACATTATTAAGTCCTCTGCATTATTTATGTTATTGAAAAACTCTTCTAGCTTCTCTTTTTTCATGCTTAACTCCTTTCAAGGTATAAATCCCACATTTGGAATCTTTAGAGAACCTTAGTGAAACCTTTTGGACCACTTAGTTTCTTTGGATTCTTTGGATCATTGTGGGAACTGTTAATTTGTTTTTCTAATGTGGTTATCACAAATGTGAAAAGCCCAAACTAGCTTTTACACTAATCTGGGCTTGGTTTGGAGTGCTGGGTTGTGAGTGCTGGGCTAGAGCATTGACTTGAATTGCTGTGCTATTGTAGCTACGCTTTCCAGTACTCCTACATTGTTTTCATCTCTAATACTGAGATTACAAAACTCTTTTACTACTCCGTCTAGCATCAGTGGTTCAATCAAAGAGTCTGCGATGACAAATCCAGAGACATGTACTATCAAGTAAATAGTAATAAGATTTATAAAGGTGAATGGCATTGTCTTTAGAAGTAACAAAGTTTCCACGATTGCTATTACTATTTTGATGAAAGCTGATGTTAAACACACTGTTGTTGTTTTGATTAATAAGGTTGCTGAGTTTTCTAAAAAGATTACAACTGCGTTCTCTGCTGCTGAACCAAGGGAGTCATCTGGATGCGTGTAACAGTATGCTAAAACGCACTCGTCTAAGTAGTCAAAGCATTTACTAATGACATACTTACCTCCCTTGGCTAAAGTGCTATGACTTATTTCTGCGAAGAGTTCTATTGAACTGCAGGCGCCGTTTTTGATAGCGTCGATGATTTCCTTGGCTAAACCTCTAAGTATTTTATTGAGTATTACAATTACACTAACAGTGCCAATTCTGGAAAAGACCACTGCATTGGGATTTCTGTCAGGAACACAAATGGAGGCTATCTGGAGGTGCTTTAGGTAAAGCAGAATAGTTCTCTGGGCTAAAGAGAGAACAGCATTAAATAGCAATGCTGTACTAATACCACAGAACAACTGTATTAACCAATTATTAAGTCCTATCAGTTCCACTCCGTATTGTGAACCAAAAATAAAACATTTTAGTAGTATTAAAGCAAAGAGCGCATTAAAAACCAGTCTAATAAATATATACTTCAGTTTTCTCATCTTGACCTCTTTTGTTGTTAATTTCATATGTTGTTAATTTTAGGAGGTGCACTACCCTTTTGAGGTGCGGTTAATTCGTTCTCAAAGATTGATAGCTAGGACGTACTCGACACTGGACAATACCCTTAATGTATTTCTTGTCTACATAGGGATTACTCCAATAACGGGCATCGCTACTATTTGCTCTGTTATCTCCTAAGAAAAGGTAAGAGTTGTCCGGAACATAAAAGACCTCATTGGTACTGCACTTGGAAGACACGTAGTCTTCTTGGAGCTTTTTATCATTAATGTAGACTGTTCCGTCTTTAAGTTCCACTTTTTCGCCTGGTAAACCAACCACCCTCTTTACTAAAAGAAATTCTTCCCCTGTCTTCTTGAAAACACAAATGTCACCACGTTTGATTTCTTTGCTAAAGTGTGAGTTCTTTACTAAGAGTATATCACCAATCTTAATAGTATTTAGCATACTTCCTGAGGGGACCTTGGCTAAAAAGAATACGTTAAAGAACATGGTGAGTATGAGACACACAATGCAGAATGGGAAAAGTAATTTCCCTAAGAAGTTCCAGATTAGATCTCCTATTGTTGGTTTGTTGTTGTTGCTTTTTTTCATTTATTACAACTCCTGTCTATTCGATGTAGAAATCATCTTCGTCAACATCTGGGTCATCTTGGAACTCTTTTGGAATCTTTGAAGGTGTAGAGGAGAAGTCCACATCCTCTGGTAAGTCTGGAATCTCCGAAGGCGTAGAGGAGTTCTGGGCTAAATATCTTGATTCGGAGCTATCGCTCCTGCCATTATGAATCTCACTTTGTGAAGCATCGCATACCTCATCCTGCGAAGCCTCTTCCTCTTGAACTGCTGCTGGCTCGTAACAATACTCTGTGTTAGGTAGTGAAAGCTTAATGACTTCCACTAAAAATTTAATGTAAGGTAGTGGGACTTCATTAAATACTAGATTGGCATTTCCCATTGTTCCCATTAATTTGAGCATTTCAATTCCAACGCTCTTTTCGTAGGAGTCTATGTCATTTTGGATGACCGGGGCTAAAATGTCCATGCCAGCTTTTCGATTTCTTCTGAGAAAAGAAAGAGTGTCTTCGGTCGGTACCAGTCTTGCCATCTTTGTGAAAATCTTTTCGATGTTTGTAGGAACGATTGCTGTTGTTACTAAAAGATTGTAATCGCCATTATCGTTAGTTAATGCGTTCTGCAGTAATTCTAAATTTGGGTAGTCAATCTTAAAGTCATCAATACTTTTGTAAACTTTTACCATGTTGTTCTCCTTTAATTCTTTGTGGGTGATGTTCCCTCTATTGGTCTATGTTCCCATTTGCTGGGATGTAATGGGTGATGCTGTTCTTTTATTGTTCTTTTGGGTCTGCGTAGGCACCTTGTTCTGCTATGCTTTGGTACGCATACATTAAATCTATCTTTGCTACATACATGTTCAGACCTTCGTCGGTTAACTGGTCTAAATCTGCCTCTTCCAGTCTAAAAAGAAACTCTGAATAGCGAATGAATTCTAAAAGAGTCTCGTCGTCATTGACTTTTGTATTGAGGTCTTCGTGGGTGTAGTTGTAATTAGGCAATACATTCTGTTTCATGTACTCTTCTAACTTCTCATTAATGTACTTGTCTAAAACTTCATTTGCTTGTTCTGGGCTTATGAATTCTTTCATGTTAATCTCCTTTCTTGACTAATCATCTAGATTCTTATTGTATAAAGTGACGTGTATTGAGAGGTGCGAGAAGGAATGGATAGTCATGTCTTCTTCCTGCCTCGCTCCGCTCGGCAGTCAGTCGACGCGTGCTCGCTGCGCTCGCTATGGGACTGGCCCCAGGAGGTCTCCTGGGCTAAAGTCTTCCAGGTCTCACTGTGCTAAAGCATACTTCGTGGAAGTCACTGTGCTAAAGTCTTCTCTTTAGCTGATCGCTTCGTACTCCAGATGCCATGGCATTACCGAGTCTAAAACATTTAAATCACTCTTCTTGAAATCTCCCTTCTTTAAGATGTAAGCGAACATAACCTTGTTACTATCGTACTCGAACTCGAAGTTCCAACGTAGTGGTTCTATCACCTTATTAGGTAACTGTGTAACCGTAAAGCTGTAGGTAGAAGATGCCATCTTAATGTTCTTTAGAAGATTGTAATGATTGTCGCTGTTATAAACCTTGAGTTTAGGCTGGAAATAACTAACGGTCTCTCCTAAGAAACCAAAGACAGCTTCTGTGAAATCCTCTTGTGTTTTGACATTACTAATATCAACATAGCGGTAGTAAACCCTACTAATATGTCTTTTCTCTACAACTCCGTAGATTTTTGGTGTGCCATTGTCAGTGTATGCACACTTTTTATAACCTATTAGAATTCCACAGGCATCGAAACCATCTAAGTCCTTTGCAGGAGAATTGTAGAGATAATTCTTAAGTAATGGCTTTTTATCACAAATGTCTTCTGCACAGCAGAGTTTTGTATTGATTCGCCCTGTTCCTTTACTCTTATCGATGATTCGAGACTTCCAAGCCTGTGGATAAATCGACTGGAGTTCGGTCTTGGCTAAATCTGGATTAAACTCCAAGAAAACCTCTAGCTTACCAAATAGTTCTGTTAAAACCCTAAAGGTGTATGAGCCTACATCTTTAGGGACTGGTTTCTCACACACAATTAAATTAACCGTTTGTCCCTTGACTAAGCGGCTTATTAGGTTAAAGATATCAGCGAAGTAATCTTTCTTATCTTTGTTAGCGAATTCTAATTCTAATAGAATATTAACTATGTTTTTAGTGTCTTGGATATAAATTCCGGTGCATGAGGTGGATTGGTCAATTCCTATCTCATATTGCAGTTTTGTTGGTAATTTAATTTTGAGATCTTTGACTTGCATACGTTTGAAAGTCGAGAACTGATTTTTGGTATTAAGTGCTATAATACCTGAAACTAATGCCATTTTAATCTCCTTTCTATCACTTAGTTTTCTAGTTCTATTGTTGAGTCTTTTAGTCTTCTGGCTCTTTATCTTTACATAAAACAATTTCTGGTACAATTGGGCAACCACCCATGCATTTTGTACGATGTTTGCAGCCTGGACAACTCTGAACAAAATGATTTCTGAAATCTTCGAATGTGTCACTCTCCCATGCTTCCGTAATGGTATTCTTGGCTAAATCCACCGCCCATCGCTGTGCTTGATTGTCAAAACTACATGGTAGTAATTTCATGTCAGGAGTGATGTAGGCAGACCATCTAGCACCTTCACACGTGTCTAAGCAGTTTGGTTCAACCTTGTCCAGATTGATCAAAGCCGGTACAATACATGAATCAAAGCCAATCTTATACGGGAATTCCCCTTCGTTTACTAAATGAAGGAAATTAAAGAAATCTTTGTTGTCTTTAGTTATCATATCTTCCTTAGTGCCTAAACCTACAGGTTTGTGAAGAAGGAAAATGACTGCATTGATTCCTTTTGGGAAATATCTTAATTCGGTATTATCGTACCTTCCATTAAGAAGATCACTTTGTGAAGTGTTATGTAATAACTCACTTTGTGAAGAGGACTGGGCTAAATCACTATTGATAAGATCTCTTCGTAAATGTTGTAGAGCTTCTGTGAGAGTACTCTTTGAAAGTACGTAATGTATGTTAGTTTTTACTCCCTCGGCTAAAAGTAAGTTTATTGCTTTAATGGTGTATGGACTTCTGTACCAGCTTACTGCTACTGCTCCGCAATACTGCTTGCATAACTGGGCTAAAGCTTTTGTCATACCAAAGCCAGAGGTAGTGAAGTTAGGCACAATACCATTCTCTTTGCACACTTTTAGAATCTCTTCGAAATGTTCGTGCTGGTCTGGATCACCACATCCACCAAGTGCAAACTGAAAGGTCTTTCCTTTACACTGTTCTGCTATCTTTTTGAAGTGTTCTAGGGACATGTTGGGATTGTTGGAATGCAATCCGTCTTGATAGCAACCAATGCCGGCTTTTAGACACAGTCCGGTTTTTCCATGAATACAATGTCCCATTATTCCTACATCGAGGAGTTCTGGGAAACTGGCCATGAATGGGTCTACGCCGGTGTCTTTCCCATCTTCTAGGATTCCTGTTCTAAAGTAGAAACCTGTTTCTTGGTTAAAGCAGGAAATGAAATTCTTATCTTTCTTAATCTTTGTTGCGCTTTTATTTTTCATTATTTTTCTCCAATCTTGTTATGGTCGGGCTTGGCTAGAGCACTGCCATTTCCGATGTAACATCTTTGTTAAATAAGAAAACCCAAATCTCCTGTTGTAGAGAAATGGGTTGTTGTGTGTTGGTGATTGGTTGTGAAATCTCCTTCTTTTTACACAAAGAAAACCAGTAGCTTTTTTACTACTGGTTATGTGTTATTGCTATTTGATTGTGTGTTGTGGCTTGTCTAAAGATTTAGCTGTTCTCCTACTTTTTCCACAGCTAATTCTAAGTCTAAATCATGTAGACCATAGTAAGCCTTTTATACAAAATCAAAGAGTTGTCCTTGTGTTTCTACTATTTGTTCTAAATAGGACTCGCTGTATGCTCTCATGATGACCTCCTCCACTAAAGAATATAAGAAAACCAGTAGCCTTTTCACTACTGGTCATGTACTGTTGCTATTTAAATTATTTCTAAGTAAAACTCAAATCTCCTATGACAAAGAAATGAGTTATGTTCCAGAGAGTTATCTTGGCTAAAGCACTAAATTCGTCCCTTCGGTACTGCCATTTAGTTTTCTTTACTAAAGCACATATCCTTATCAGTGCTCCCTGTGGTCATGTGATCTGAAGATACTGCAGTGATTTCAGATAGGTTTGATTTAAAGTCTAAAATAGCAAATCTACTCTTCGTCTTTGTACTGGATTAAAGCTTCCTTAATCTCTTTGTCGTAGATTAATTCTGACAGTCTGTATAGTCCCTTTAGAACCTTTTCTCCATCCACTGTCCAGTGTTCTCTATTAGTGTAATTGTTTTCCATGTACTCGATTAAATCTGACAGTTCAGACTTTATTTCTTTAACATTTATATTTGTATTTTCTAAATTTGACATATTACTTTCTCCTCTAATGCTGTGTTGTTTTTTCTTTAAGTATATAACAACTTGTGAGAAAATAAAACCCAAATCTCCTATGAAAGAGAAATGGGTTGTGCTTGGAAGATTTGTTTCCTATTTGCTATATTTATTTAAACTAGAATAACTTCATCTTCAATGGTTTCTGTTTTGTTCTTACTATCTTAATGTTTAATTGCTTTCCCACTGTTTTAACTGCTTTCTCTATATCCATTTTAATTAACTTAGAAAAAGACTCCTTTAAAAGATCAATAGGAATTTTTTCTACTAGCTCCTCACTAGGTATATTATAATACCATTGAGCATATGAATAAAATGCTCCTATCCAACCAGTCTTATATTCATCAAATGTATTACCAGCTTTTGGCTTATAATTATCGAATTTTACAAACCATTCATAAAGATCTTTAACATCTTTGCTAGCTAATTCCATATTAGCATGATCCAAATAACGTCTTGTATTACTTTTCATATACTTAGTTATAAAATCGTCTATATCATAATTTGGAAATGTACGTTTTACGTACATAAACATATCTGCTTGTGCGTACATAATCTGTTCCACATAAGATTCATCATAAGCTTTCATAAAAATCTCCTTTTCTAAATTGATTAAATCAAAAGTATATTAATTCTCAAGTAATTTTGAGAAATCATACACTTTAACTTCGCTGCCAGTGTCTTCTACACGCTTACTATTAGCTTCAATAGTGCTTGAGTTTTCTTGTGAAGAGGTAACTGGGCTAAAGCTCCTATCCTCATCAATGTTCCCTGCGGTCACGTGATCTGAAGATACTGTCGTGATTTCTGATAGGTTTGATTTAAAGCTGGCAATGCCCTTATCTTCGATTCCATACAACTGATAGTAAATTCTTTCTGCTGGGATTCCGGATTGCATTGAGAGTATGAATTCGAAAATATCTTCCTTTGGTCTTCCATCCCGTTTGATTCTATTTGCCAACTCTAAGTAGTGACTGGGAACGTAGCTCTCTTTTAGCCTTTTTGGTTTAAACGGTTTAAATTCGAAACCGTCCTTAAAAATATTGTACGTTGTGTATACTGTGCTAAAGCCAAGAGCAGCCTGCATGACAGAGTCCTTTTTAATGAAATCATCTAACAATCCATAGTAGGAAAGTTCTCTACCATTTATTTCATTCTCATACTTTAGTACCAAATCAATGTACGTTCCACCGAAACCACATGAGAAGCAGTTGCAAATTCCTCTCTTTTCTGAGAATGCGAAGGAAGGTGTTTTATCATAATGAAAAGGGCAATGTGTGAAAACATTACCCCCTCGATGTTCTAATTCACTTTCGCTTTTAATGTAACCGTTCTTTATGAAGAAACTGGTGAAGGTGTACAGTGATCCAGACCTATCACTCCTTAAGTATTCTTTTACAGCTTGAGCTGATTCATAATTAATTTTCTTAGTTGAGTCTTTCATGTTAAATCATTACTCCTCGTTAGATGAAGTATCCTCTAGCCCATCACTTTGCTTCGAACTCTGCATTAAGGGCTTCGCTAACATATGTATTGATTTCCTCTTCACTCTTCTTGTCAGGATATTCTGCTAACATTTCTTTGAGAGTGGACTTGTATGGCTCAAGAGTTAACTTGGCTAAAGTGGTCTCCCATGCATCTAAATTAACCGCATCTTTGATTGCACTTCGAATTGCTTTAGCATCGATATATTTAGGATACTTTTCGAGTAAGGACTCTAATGCTTCTCTTCTCTCTTTGTTCTTGATTGCACTGATACCATTTCTCCATTTAATGACACGTTTTTCCTCTCGGCTTAAAGTCTTCTGAGGAGCATCGCTATTTAACTCAAGAGTGATGTCTCGGCTAAAGCTGTCTACGACAGTTTTGCAACGGAGAATACCATTAACGTCAACAGAGACATCAACACTAATGTCTGGTTCACCTGCTGGTTTAGGTTCAATTCCTGTGATAGTAATATTACCTAAGTATGCAGCCTCTTCTGGTATCTTTGTATTTCCCTGGTACAGTTCGACATTGATTGTTTTCTGATTGTCGATTACAGTTGTGTAGCATTTTCTACCAACTGCTGGGAGTTCAGTAGCTTTAGGGATAATAGGTACAAGTGTGTTACCCTCTCGGACACTAATGGCTAAAGAAAGGGCATCGAATATCTTGATGTTTTCGTCTCCAAACTTATTAACCTTGGCTGCAATGGCTGCACCGAGACTAACGGAGAGATCTGGCTCCGCATTGCAGTTAATTCTGTAGTTAGAGAAATCTTTTTTAAGATTTGCCCTTAAGATCTCTGATTTAGTACTTCCGCCTACAAGAACAATGTCACTAATAGGATACTGTGCTTCGTACTGACTTATCAGCTCTTTAAGGAGTTTGACTGTACGTTTGTATGTCGGGGCTAAAGCTCTTGCGAAATCCATAGGTCCGATTGTCACACTGTCTTTAATCTCTGTGCCTACAGCATCATCTAAAATTGTATTGACATTAATTTTGTAGTTAGAACGAATGTCTGTTTTCTTATAGATTTCAAGGCGCCGAATCATGCCGGCTTTAAAAGCAGGTGTCAGATGTTCTATCTTAATGCCTTTGTCCTTTAACTGTTTTTCTACGTAAGAGTACAGGGCTAAATCGTAGTCATCACCGCCAAGATTAGAATCTCCATTTGTGTCGATAACTTTGTAGTGTGTTTCGATATCATCGGTGGATTCCTGGGCTAAAGCTGGATCATCATCGAATCCATAGATATCATCAAAGTCATCAGAGCTTTTCTCTGTGCTTGATAATCTAATCAGTGAGATATCGAATGTACCACCACCAAGGTCGTATACAATGATGTTCTTGGCATTGTTATCATCCAAGTTGTAGGTCAAGGCTGCTGCGCTTGGTTCTACAAGAAGTCCAAGTAAATTAAGACCTGCGAGTTTACACGCTTCAATTGTGGCTGCTCTTCCGGTGGTGTCGAAGTATGCTGGGACTGTTACGATTACATCTTTGATTTTTCCATACATTCCTCCTGTCTGCTGGACTAAAGCCTTAAGAATCTCTGCTGAGATTTCTGCTGGTGACATTGTAATGCTTTCACCACCATAGCTAAATGTTCTTGTGTAGTTAGGATCCTGCATCTTACGTTTGATTGAGTAGACACAATGTTCAACCTCGTTGATTCTTTTGTAGGCTTCTTCTCCAATGATGAAACCTTGTTTACTACCGTTCCAAAGTACACAGGAAGGCATTGTTTTCTTGCCTGATGTGAGAATGATAGGTTCTGGCTTATTGTTGTTAATGATTACACTAATAGCAGAATTTGTAGTTCCTAAATCAATTCCGAAAGCAGGCTCTACCCTACCGTTTAGTTTCTGAGCTAAATTGGATTTGTCCTTAAAGATTGGCGTTTCACTAGATTTGTCAAAAAAGTTCATCTTTTCCATTGTAATTCTCCTTTTTTAATTTAATTAAAAAGACCCAATCTATTTGACTAGACTGGGTCTTGGGTTCGTTGTTTATTTTGTTGTTTTATTTTACAGGGGTTAGAACACCACAGGTGTATAGGTTCTTTGTTAAATCCTTACTAGAATAAATTCATAGATTTGGTCGATTTCACTTCTACCTGCTCTTCTTTTGTAAAAGTAGTGTCATTATTTGTAATGCCTGGGAAATTGGAAGTTGGCATTTTCCATCTTCCACTCTAACTCACCGAGTGTAATCCCTAATTCGTCACACGCATCTTCTGGAGGGAGCTTTCCTTTTGAGACTAATTTGAAAAGCATCTCTTCACTTCCCTCAACTTTACCCTCAAGTCTACCCTCAGCTTTTCCTTCAAGTCTACCTTCATCTCTAATTGCTTCAGTATAAGTACACACTGTAATCACCTCTCCTTTTTCTTTCTTTTTGATTACATTAGGAACTGCATCCCTATAGCCTTTATCTCCAGTAAATACTGAAAACAAATCAGCAATCTCTGCTGGATGTTTAATTTCAA
>OLPG01001890.1_pt1 | contig 16092 bp, 9 predicted proteins | sample 1672311 | NCBI WGS metagenome assembly OLPG01 (sample SAMEA3136670, study PRJEB25190) | human gut metagenome | biome: human gut; feature: human-associated habitat; material: faeces | place: Austria | collected 2013
GAACCTGATGGCCGCGCAGATCGCCAAGAGCATCTTCCGGCGCGAAAAGGTCATCAGCTCATAGATTCCACGATTCTTGTTGTCGCGCACGGACAGCCAAAGGTAATTGTTATCATCGTCCACATCCTGGCAGACCGGTACCTCCTTGCGGTTCGAACCGGCTCCGTAGGGGCTCCAGATTCCCGCGTCCGCAAAGCCATTCCACTCTTCCTGATTGCCGTCCCAATTTAACGTCGTCAGGTACATTTCTCCACTGTAGAAGCCGCTGCGGAACGTTCCGATCACATTCTGGATGTAACGCTCCTTTTTGGCAGCCTTGCTCATATCCAGCTCGTAATGCTCCTGTCCTTCACCGTCCGGCAGATCGTTTTTCCATTCTCCGGCATACATATGCTCGCGGTACGCGCGGTCCGACGTGGTGTCATCGTCATAATAAACGTAAAAGCGCACCCACTTGCCGTTGCCTTCGCGTTTGCCATTCGACCACTCGCCGTAGTAATAGGCGTTATCCGCATAGCAGGCGATTCCGGTTCCGTCCGGCTGTCCTGCGCTGCTGCGCTCGCCATAATAATAAAAGCTGTTTGCATCCGAAATATCCGACGACATCCTCATATACCAGGGCAGCATCGCCAGATCCTCCACCGCGTCCATATTATCCTGTTCCCAGTAACCGGACATCTCCAGAAGCATCTCTTCGTTTGTCTTGTTCGCACTCTCCGCGCCGGATAACGGATCGTTTCCACTCACCGTCCGGAGGTTGCCCTCCTGCTTGGCACCCTGACTTTCCTTCCCTTTGCCTGCGGGAAGTTTGCTGTCCGGATGCTCTGTCAGCGTCTCATCCTCCTGCTGTCCCCTTTCCGTCGTCTGCTTTTTCCCCGCTGTTGTTTCTTCCGTCTGATCCGCTGCGTCCTTCGTCTCTGATTCTGCAGACTCTGCCTGTTCCTCGCTGTACCATATCTGCGTGCTTTCCGTTTCTGCGATCTCTGCCCGTGTCTCCCTGCGCTGATGCAGCCGTACTGCGCACAGCGCGATGATAATTACCAGAAAAAGAGCAATCGCCGCCACCGGGATCAGATCCCTTTTTTTATCGTCCATGTCCGCATTTCCTCCAGTTGGTTTATTGTAACATAGGCTTTCTTTTTTTCCTATTTAAACTTTATTAAGAAAAACGAAAGCTTTTTCTGTTTCTTATATATATGCGTTTTCCTCCCTTGACATCCCTCAAAGTCCTGACTATTATGGAACAGAAAACGAATTTACCTTACACGAAAAGAGGAGTTTTATGAAAAAATGGATTGTCTGGCTGAAAAAAACCAGCCCCTGGCTTTTTCTGCTGATCGTCCCTGTTCTGAATTTTTATCTGCTGGAATGGTACACGCATAATCCGTTCCAGACCATGAAACCGTATATACAGGGAATGAATCTGGCACTGTTTGAATTTGCAGCACTGTTTTTATTTGCGCTGACCGGCAGGATCAGCCGCGCACTCGGCATCGAAACCGCCTTCTGCGCCGTTTACGGTCTTGCAAACTATTTCGTCCTGGAATTTCGCGGCGCGCCCATCCAGCCGTGGGACATTCTTTCGATCTCGACCGCTGCCAGCGTCGCGGACAACTACGAATACAAATTGAACCGCACCGCAGTAATCGTGCTGATCTGTTTTGTCCTGCTTCTGGTTCTGGAATTTTTCCTGAAAAAAGGCTTTCCGAAAAAAAATAAAAAAGCCCGGATTGCCCGCGTCTGCCTCGCGCTTTCCTGCGGTCTTTTATGCTTTGGCTACACGAAAATGCTGCACAGCGAGGACATCGTCGAGCAGAAGCTTCACCTTTACAACAAGCTTTTCACTCCGACGACGATTCAATTTAAAAATGGTACTGTAACTGCGTTTTTAATGGAGCTTCAGTACATTTCTGTCGATAAGCCCTCCGGTTACAGCGCAGAAAACGCCAAGGAGCTGCTGGCATCCTATGATACCGGCTCTCAGGAGTTCGATGGAACACCTTCGGACAATGCACAAAAGCCGAACATTATCGTCATCATGAACGAGGCGTTTTCCGATCCGTCCGTGCTCGGCGATTTTACAACGAACGAGGATTATATGCCCTTCGTGCACAGCCTGCTCGACGGCGCGGATAACACGATTTCCGGTCACTTAAATGTCTCCGTCAAGGGCGGCAACACTGCCAACACAGAATTTGAATACCTGACCGGCGCTTCAATGGCGTTTCTTCCTTATGGAAGTATCCCGTATCAGCAGTATGTGAAAAAAGAGACGCCTTCGATGGCCTCCTATCTTTCCTCCCTCGGCTACTACACGATTGCGATGCACCCGTACCGCGCCGCCGGCTGGGACAGAAATCTCGTTTATCCCAAGCTCGGCTTCGACGAGATGCACTTTCAGGAGTTTTTCACAGATTCTCCGCTTGTGCGCAAATATGTCAGTGACGAGGGCAACTATGAAAAGATCATAAAGCTCTACGAGGAAAAAGATGCGGACACGCCGCTGTTTTTATTCAACGTGACGATGCAGAACCATTCCTCCTACAGTGACTGGGCGGATTACGACAACTTTTCCCCCGATATCACGGTAGAAGGCTCGGATTCCAAGCTGCTTCCGGCGTACCTGTCCTTGATCAGGCTGTCTGACAGCGCCATCCAGAACCTGGTTTCCTACTTTGAAGCACAGGAGGAACCTACCATGATCGTCTTTTTCGGAGATCATCAGCCTGCCGATTCCGTCGTACGTCCGGTCTGGAAGCTAAACGGCAAAGATGACGCGGACTTAACCGACGAGGAAGAGGCGCTGCGCTACAAGGTTCCGTTCTTTATCTGGGCAAACTTCAATATCGAAACGGAAAAAGATCTGGAAATCAGCGCAAACTATCTTGCGGCAAAGACGCTGGACGCCGCCGGGCTTCCAAAATCCGCTTACGATAACTTCCTGTCGCAGCTGCGCACGGAAGTACCCGTCATTTCAGCCAACCATGTAACGCTGTCCGACGGAACCTTTACCACTGCATCCAAGCAAAAAGATCTGCTTTATGATTATCAGACCCTGCAGTATTACCTGCTTTTTGACTAAACCGCGGAGGATTTCCTTTTTTATGAAAAAAAAGATCTGTTTCTTTTCCTTCCTGCTGCCGTTTCTTTCCATGATGGCGATTTTTATCGGCAACGGCATTTATCCCTTCGGAGATCAGAGCTTCATGCACTCCGACATGTACCATCAGTACGTCCCCTTTCTGGAAGAATTTGTCCGGAAAGTGCGCGACGGCGAACCGCTCTACTACTCCTGGCGTATCGGTATGGGCTCCAATTACCTGTCTCTTTACGGCTACTACAGTGCAAGCCCGTTCAACTGGCTGATGCTCCTTTTGCCCGAAAAATATTTAATCGAATTTATGAGCTACATGGTCGTTTTCAAAATCGGTCTGTGCGGCTTCACCTTTTCCTGGCTTTTGACAGAAAAATTCCACACAAACGACCTTTCTGTCCTGTTCTTTTCCACATTTTATGCGATGTCCGGCTTCGTTGCCGCATATAACTGGAACGTCATGTGGATGGATACCCTCGTCCTCGCTCCGTTGATCGTTCTCGGTCTGGAAAAGCTGGTCTTCGAAAAAAAATACAGCCTCTACTGCATCACCCTCGGGCTGTGCATTTTATCGAACTATTACCTTTCCATCATGGTCTGCATCTTCCTGTGCCTGTACTTTCTCGTGCTCGTACCGAACCTGTTTGGCTCTGATGGCTGGAAAGCGTTCCGCGCAAGGCTGCTTGGCGCAATCGGACGTTTTGCTTTATTTTCCCTGTTGGCTGGCGGTCTCGCCGCTGTGCTGCTGATCCCGGAAATCGCTGCCCTGCATGCGACTGAATTTTCCGAATTCAACTTTCCGGAAAAGATCAACTGGTACTTTTCCTTCTTCGACGTAATCGCGCGGCATGCGACCGGTGTATCCCGGGAAACCGGTCTGGATCACTGGCCGAATATTTTCTGCTCCAGCGCAGTCTTTTTCCTGATTCCGCTCTATATCGTCAACCGAAAAATCCTTCTGAAGGAAAAGCTCGGCAGACTGGTATTATGTGCCTTTTTCATCGTCAGCTTCTCGGTCAATACCCTGAATTTCATCTGGCACGGTTTCAACTACCCGGATTCGCTTCCGGCACGTCAGTCCTTTTTGTACATCCTGCTCGTGCTGCTGATGTGCTATGAGGCGTTTTCAAAGCTCGACGGCTTTACCATGCGCGAGCTGTTTGTCTCCCTCGCCTGCGGGCTCGGTTATCTTTTGCTGGCAGGAAAGCTCGTGGAAGACGACGCCTTTACCCAGGGCACCTTTGTGCTGAGCGCCTGCCTGCTTGCTGCCTACGCGCTGCTGCTCTATGCCTGGAAAAAAGGGAAAGAAAAACAGCCTGCAGACAGCCTCCCGTATCAGCGCGCGATTGCAATCGCCGTGCTGGCACTGGTCGCTTTTGAATCCACCTACAACATGGCGCTGACGAGCGTTTCCACCACCAGCCGCAGCAGCTATCTGGAAAGCATTCCCGCCTACCGGGAGTTAGTTGCTCGTAATGAAGAAAAAGATTCCGATTTTTACCGCTACGAAAAGCTCAGCCGCGTCACCAAAAATGACGGTGCGCTGGCAGGCTATCCGACGGCGTCGCTGTTTTCTTCCACCTCCAACGCGGCGGTTCAGGACTGGTATGACCGCATGGGCATGAGCGAAAGCAAGGTATTTTACTGCTTTGACGGTCAGACACCGCTTTCCGCAGCGCTTTTAAATGTCCGCTACCTGTTTTCCCGCTCCGATGCAGAGGATTCCAGCCTCTACACGCTGATCGACGAGCAGGACGGCGTTTACCTGTACCAAAACAACTATACGCTGCCTGCGGGATTTATCCTGCAGGATGGACAGGATCTTTCTTCCTCTGATTTTTCTGAAGAGACCTCCGACCCGTTCGAGGTACAGAATCAGATGGCGGCTTCTGTTTCAACCTCCGATCCGCTCTTTGTTCCCATCGAATCAGAGGAATCCGGCAATCAGGCTTTCTTTGATGTATACACGGAGGGGCATTACTACGCTTACTGTAAAAGCTCCAAAATCGATACCGTTTCGATCTCTTCCGCCAGCGTCAACAAAACGTATAAAAAAGTCAAATATGACTATATTCTCGATCTCGGCCGTCACGAAACCGGCGACCATGTAACACTGACCAACGACGAAGATAGCGTGCTGAATGCCGTTGTTGTGCGCCTGGATGAAGCAGTTTTGTCCCGCACACTGCAGACGCTCTCTGAGCAGCCCTTTACGGTAGATTCTTATGATTCCAGCCATGTGACCGGACATGTCGACGTCACCAAAGCCGGTCGGCTGATTTTATCCATCGCGGACGAACCCGGCTGGACAATGAAGGTGGACGGAGAAGCCGCAGACTACGACGTGTATGATGGTGTATTTCTATCCGTTCCGCTGACGGAGGGCAGCCACACGATTGAGCTTTCCTACCGCCCTGCAGGTCTGACCGCCGGTCTGATCGTCAGCCTGATCTGCCTGCTTGTGTTTATCGGAATCGGAGTTGCTCAGAAGCGTTTGGGAAAAAAATCCTGACACCCGGCTGATTTTATGCTATAATTTTTAACTGGTGCAGCGTTTCGTACCTGCACCATAAGACGTTTGATTCCTGATTTCCTGAGCTTTTGTCAGAAGTCAACGTCCTCTACACTTTTTTACAGCTTCCTAAGATTATTGAAATATGCCGCCCTGCGGCAGAAAAGAGGTAATATGGAACACTTAATCATCCCGGAGAATTATTCCTCCGCCCTGAACCTGCACGATACCCAGATCGGTATTAAGACGGTGAAGGACTTTTTCCAGAGTCTTCTGGTCCGTCATTTAAACCTTCTGCGTGTCTCTGCTCCGTTATTCGTCGATCCCGCTTCCGGCATGAACGATAACTTAAACGGTTATGAGCGCCCGGTTTCCTTCGGCATTCTCGAGCAGAACGATTACCGCGCAGAGGTTGTACAGTCCCTTGCAAAATGGAAACGCTACGCGCTCAAGGAATACGGATTTTCTCTTGGCGAAGGTCTTTACACGGATATGAACGCCATCCGCCGCGACGAAACGACTGACAACATCCATTCCATTTTCGTCGATCAGTGGGACTGGGAAAAGGTCATCGACAAAAAGGACCGCAACCTGGAAACCTTAAAAGCAACCGTCCGCGACGTTTACAAGGCGCTGCGCAAAACGGAAATGTACATGGCGATCCAGTATGATTACATCGAAGAGATTCTGCCCCGTGAGATTTTCTTCATCACCACCCAGGAGCTTGCAGACATGTTCCCGGACAACACGCCCAAGGAGCGTGAATATTTCATCACCAAAGCAAAGGGCGCTGTCTGCATCATGCAGATCGGCGATAAGCTCGAAAACGGCGAGCCCCACGACGGCCGTGCACCCGACTACGATGACTGGGCATTAAACGCCGACATCCTCGTTTACTATCCTGTTCTGGACATCGCCCTGGAGCTGTCCTCTATGGGTATCCGCGTGGACAAAGAGGCTCTGCTGTCCCAGCTGGAAAAAGCCGGCTGTCCCGAGCGCGCAGAACTTCCGTTCCAGAAAGCAGTCCTCAACGAAGAGCTGCCTTACACCATCGGCGGCGGTATCGGTCAGTCCCGTATCTGTATGTTCTTCCTGCGCAAGGCGCACATCGGAGAAGTACAGTGCTCCATCTGGCCAGAGGAAATCCGCAAAGAAGCGGAAGCCCACGGAATCCAGCTGCTGTAAACAATAGAATGCACGCTTTGCGAGCATTCTATTGTCATGAACAATAGAATGTACGCTCTGCGAGCGTTCTATTGTCATGAATAAGGATAAGCGGCTGCGCGTTGTCCTGTTATTGAATGCACGCTCCGTGAACCTTCCATTGTCATAAAAGAGCGAGGAAGCTGTATCGTATAGCTTCCTCGCTCTTTTTGGTCAGCGTATCTCACAAAGGATCCTCTTCTCGTCGCAATGCAGGCGCTGTCACCAGCTAATCTTAACTTCTTCTCTGCTCATCCTTTTTGCCGCAATGCCGCCTTTCCCTGCAGCATCCACAATAAAAACAGGCTTCCTGCTGACAGCACCAAAAACAGCACACAGGACGGAACGCTTAAAAATACGCCGCCAAAGGGCAACAGCTCTAACATCACATACACAAACAGGTTCGCAACGCTGTGGAACAGCATCGGCGCTGCAATCGTTCCATACCATTCATACACCAGCGCCAGCAGGCAGCCGATTACGGTCGCATAGACCGCCTGAACAAGATTTCCATGGAACAGACCGAACGCCAGTCCGGAAAGCACCACCGCATACGGCACTTTCAACACCTTGCGCAGCTGTCCATAGACCACGCCGCGGAAAACGATCTCTTCGCCCAGCGGCGCAAGAATGCCGTAGGAAATGATTCCCAGCCACACCGGCGTATCGAACTGCATTTCCGAAACCCTCTGAAAGGTCGGAGAGAACCGATACAATTCTGTCAATGTCAGAACACCGTTCATGCCGATTGCAATTGCCGCCGCCAAAATCACCATCGGAACGATGGACAGTTTATCGATTTCTTTTGTCGAATGGAACTGAATCTTTTTGTGCCAGATTCCGTAACAGATTATAAATGCACCGAACGTCGAGAGTGCGCTCGCCACATTCAGCCAGAAATTGTAGGAAGAGCCCTCCAGCTCCTGCAGCCCGATGGCATACACAATCGATACCGCCGTCAAAATTACGCTGCTGATTAGGAGACTGATTACATAATAGGCAAACATCGCCAGTGCGCTGGTTCCAACTGCACTCCAGAACTGCCCGGATTTGGTCTTCATTTTGGCAGCGCTGCCGCGGTAGCGCTCTGAAAGGGTATTCGAGCCAGTCGCCGTGCTGCTTCCTGCCCGCGCGCCGCTTCCTGCCTGCGTGCTGGTTCCTGCCTGCGTGCTGGTTCCTGCCTGCGTGCCGCCCAGCAGTACGCTTCGCAGTCCTTCCACATCCCGGACAATGATCTCCGCACCGGCATTTTCCAGCTCTCCCGGCTGTGCATACCCATATGACACCGCGATACAGTGTGCACCGATCGCTTTCGCACCCTCCACATCGAAGCTGCGGTCGCCGATCATCACCATCTTATCCGGATCGCTTTCGCCCCGCGCTGCAAGCTGGGACAGCACCTCTGCAACCACTTCTTCTTTGTGCACTCTTCTTCCGTCCAGCTCGCTTCCGACCACGATGTCGAAATATTCCCGGATTCCGAAATGCACCAGAATATCCTCCACATAAACGGTCGGTTTGCTAGATGCAATCGCCAGCGTCGCACCGGATGCCTTCAGATCATGCAAAAGCGCTCCCATTCCGGGATACAGCACATTTTCGTATTTGCCGGTTACAGAAAACCGCTCCCGGTACTTCTCAACTGCCTCCTGCGCCTGCTCCGCCGTAAAGTTATAATATTTCATAAAGCTCTCTGCAAGCGGCGGTCCGATAAACGGCTCCAGCCGATCCAGCTCCGGTTCTTCAATTCCAAAGCTTCTGAGCGCATACTGCACACAGCCGCAAATTCCCTGTTTCGGATCGCTGATCGTTCCGTCCAGGTCAAATAAAATACAGGAAAACATAACAGTCTCCTTTCATTTCTCTTCTGTTCTGCATACAAACGCCTGCAGTCTTTCCTTATAGTGTACCAGAAAGCGCACGAAAAGGTTATGAAATTTTTGTGAAATAGAATTTTCCGTTTCCTGCATTCATAAGTTGTAACAAAAATTCGGCAGGAGCCTTCATGATCCGAGATTTCGTTCATCTGATTCAAAATAAACTGCGCCACTATGCCGTTTTTCCCTCCCTGCACAGCCTCTCCCGCTCGTCTGCATTCCAGACCGCCCTGTTTTTGCTCGGCGTCCTCGCCTTTGCCCGCGCGTGCATTTTTCTCGCCCCTCCGTCTGTAACAACACTGGCGTCCGCCTCTGTAAACGGCACGTTTATGCCCATCTGCCGTGTCGAAACCGACCAGAAAAAAGTCGCGCTGACCTTCAACTGCACCTACAGTGCACAAGACATGCAGCAGCTTTTAGAAATTCTGAAAGAAAAAAATGTGCACGCCACCTTTTTCGTTTCCGACGCCTGGGCAAAAAACTATCCGGAGCTGCTCTGTACGATTCACAACGCCGGACACGATATCGGCGGTCTGTGGACAACGCAGGCATCTCTTTCCATCCGGGAACAGACCCTCACACTGGAAAATCTCACGCAGCGAATTGATCGCCTTACCGATTCTGAAACGACGTTGTTTCGTTTTGAAGACGGAAACTATGACAACTCTGCTATCCGGCTCATCCAGGAATCCGGCGGTTATCCGGTGCAGTGGAACATCAATTCCATGGACTGGAAAGACTACGGGGCACAGGACATCCTCCATCGGATTTTAAACAGTCGCCAACTCCAAAACGGCTCTATCCTCCTGTTCCATGCCGGAACTGTTTATACCGCACAGGCGCTTCCCGACCTGATCGACAATCTGGAGGATCAGGGCTATCAGCCAGTTCCCATCTCCGAGCTGATCTGGAAGCACTCCTATTATATGGATGCAGACGGCGTACAGATTCCGAAGACGGAACCGTAAACAATAGAATGCACGCAGAGCGTGCATTCTATTGTTTCTTTTCTTCTTTTTTATCTTCTTTTTTCACTTCCAGCATAGACGTACAGTACGGACAGCGGGTTGCCTCTGCCGCAACCTTGCTTCTGCAATAAGGGCACATTTTCACAGCAGGTTTTTCCGGCTCCTTCTTTTTGCCAAGACCAGCCAGCGCATTCATCCCTTTTACCATCAGGAAAATAATCACTGCCATTATGATAAAATTGATCACTGCGGTCAAAAATGCACCATAGCGGATTTCCACATCCCCGACCATCACAGACAAATACGTCAGATCCGTATTGGCAAACAGGCCGATCAGCGGTGAAATCACATCGTTTACCAGCGAATTGATGATCGCCTGAAACGCAGCACCAATGATAACGCCGACTGCCAGATCCATGACATTTCCTCTCAGCGCAAATTCCTTAAATTCCTGCAACAGTTTTTTCATAGTGGTATCCTTTCTTTTGTTATGTTATACTTTGGGACATGAAACGAAGAAATTTATCCCATTTAAAACTTACAATCTTTTTGATCCTGCTCGCTGTCCTGATTTTTGCAGCGGCAGCCCTGATCCTGAAAACCATAAAAAACGCTTCCACTCAGGTGCTCTCCTGGTCGGAAGCTGTTGAAGCCGTTTCCTCAGAACCTGTCAAAAATGTGCAGCCATCCTTAAGTGTCCCCACGCAGATTACCAAAATCGGTGACGATTATTTTCTGGTGGACTGCTATCACAATCAGATTCTGACCTCGAAAACACCGGATGCTCTACTTACTGACTGGTATGTAATGACCGATCAGATCAACCGCGGGCACACTATTGCAGGAGACGGCACCGTTTATCTTGCAGATGACACCGAAAACAACCGCGTCCTCATCTTTGAAAAACAGGACGGACAGTTTTACCTTACCCAGCTTTTCAACGAAATCGGCACTCGCCCGCATTACGTCGTCTATGATGAAACGGAAAAACGTTTTTATGTACTCAGCTCCATGACCGGACAATTGTACGTCTTTTACCGTCCCGATCCGGACAGTCCCTCTGTTGCTCTCGAAAAAATCCTCTCTGTGCCAGAGCTGGATCAGATTTATGTCCGCTCCTTTACAATCGACGGCGACGACCTGTACTTTGTTTCCGGCAATCAGTCGATTCTGCGCACCCGCAAAAAAGACCTGAAGATCCTGGAACGGTTCCCGGTTCCTGCCGAAATCTCCGGCATGATCCAGCTGACACACATTCAGGACTGGTTTTATATCACCGTTTCCACCGACCTTACCGGCAATCAGGATTATGCGACGATCCTGCGCGTGCAGGATTTAAACGATCTTTCTTCCGGCAGCTGGGAGGATATTTATGACAACTTTGCCGGAGGCGGAACGCCTTATTATATCTCTTCCTTTGACGGACATTATTATCTGACGGAGCACAGGATTCCCGGACACAGCGTCTGGCAGTTCGATGTCATCGACAACGCACTGACAGACATCCGCGCCCTGTTTTAGGACTCATCGACCGTTTCTGATCGTCTTGCGTTTCGAAAGCCCATGTTTCGTACTTTGCTTTTTAGTATATCTGTTTCAGCTTTCCTGTACAATCCTTTTATCGCGTTCCCGCTTTGAAAAAACGCAGCCGCAATAATCCTGACGGTACAGGTCGTACTGGCGGCTTAACTCGATGGACCTTAAATAGCCGCCCTTTTTCTTAAAATCCGACGGCAGGCACGCCACATGATATTCCTCCGCCAGTCGGCTGCCGATTTCGTTGAGCTTCTGCGCATTTTTCAGCGGACTGATCGTCAGCGTTGTTGTAAAAAAATCATAGCCGCCCTCTGCCGCCAGCTTCGCCGCTTCCCGCAGCCGCAGCTCGTAGCAGATAAAGCAGCGCTCTCCGCCCTCCGGACAGTCCTCCAGCCCTTTCGTCGCCTCGAAAAATTTTTCCGGCTCGTAAGTGCCCTCCAAAAGTGCGATCTGGTTCAGCATTTCAGACCCTTTCGCCTCTTCATTCAGCGTGCTCACCAGACGTTTTAATTCCTCCACCCGATGCCGGTATTCCTCCAAAAAGCTGATGTTTGGATTGTAATAAAATACCGTCACGTCGAAATACTGCCGCAAATATTCCAGACAGTAGCTAGAGCACGGCGCACAGCAGCTGTGCAAAAACAGCCGCCGGTGATGATCCGGAAGCTTATCGATTAGGTATTCCAGTTCTTTTTGATAGTTAATTTTGTTCATTTCTCCTCTTATTCACATGCAGAAAAATTTTATATTTTAACCATTTTCTTCTGCATCGGAATCTTCTGATTTACTTTTCCTGCCGAACTTTTTTACATACTCCTGCGCTTCTGCCAGAGAAATGTTCAGCTTTTTCTGTAATCTTGCAAGAATCTCTTCTTCTGAAATCCCAAATTCATATCCAGTCTCAATAATTCCTTTTGCTTCTCCTTCTGCTATCCCCTCACGCCTCGTCTCTTCAAACACGGTGCACATATCAGCATCTCCCTTCCTGGCAATTTTATTATAATCTATTTTACAGTTTGCCGCACCCGCAGCAGTCATAATCACTGTCTTTTCCACTCGATGCTCTCTGGCGTAGTTTATCGCCCGATCTCTTGTTTCCTGAAGCTTTCCATTCCGATCCAACAGAATACCGAGCAGATTAAACAGATCCCGGTTGTTGATATTATGCAGCTTCAGATCATTTTTTCTCGCTTCCACGAGGTGCATCCGGTAATCATTGACAAATGGCTTCATTTCCTCTGAAATATGCAGCATCCCATGCAGAGACACCGCACCGTCCCACGGCTTTTCCCCATAATAAACAACAACTGTTATAACAGGAACCAGCCGATCATCCTTTTTCATTTTTGACAGATATTCCTCTTCTGTCAAGCTCTTTGCTGTTTTATACTTTGCCGCATTGTCCACATATTGCTTCTGATAAGCTGCATAATCATACCCCATTACCCGCATGGGCATCGCATAATGAATATGCTCCTGTCCTTCCATTCCCAGTATAACAAATTCCACGCCATATACGGTAGACTTTTTTCGAATTTTGACCGTATCTCTCGACGCTCCGATGCTTTCCGCATATTCTTTATGCTCCAAAACGGAGGATTCTTCCGTATCCAAATCCTCCAGTTCTTTCGGTTTGATGACCTGCTTTCCATCAAACAGCACTGCGTTGAAAAAATCAGCAAACTGTTCCTTATTGCGCCAATAATTCTTTACGATAATATCCGGTTTTAATGCCTGCTTTTCTTTTCCCATACAGTGTCTCCTTTATCAACAATAGAATGCACGCTCTGCGAGCATTCTATTGTCATGAATAAAATTCTCCCACAAAATCGCATTGTTCCATAATAGTCCTATCTTCGTACTACCTTAAAAGGTACTACCCCATAACCACGAAGACCCCACAGAAGAGATTTCTCCCTTCTGTGAGGTCTTCGAAATTATTCATGACAATAGAATGCTCGCAGAGCGTGCATTCTATTGTTGTTTACAGCCTTTTACTTAAAGTATGCCACACCGGACTCGAAGATCTTCAGATCCTGTTCGCCGTAGATATTCTGTGCAACGCTTCTGTCGCGGCGCTCGGAGTGCGCCATCTTGCCCAGGATACGTCCATCCGGAGAGGTGATGCCTTCGATCGCGCTGTAGGAGCCATTGATATTCCATTCTTCATCCATGGAAATTCTTCCTTCCGGATCGGAATACTGGGTTGCTACCTGTCCGTTTGCAAACAGCTTGTCAATCCACTCCTTCGGAGCTACGAAACGTCCCTCACCGTGGGATGCCGGATTGACATATACTTTTCCAAGCTCAGCGCCCTGCAGCCAGGGAGACTTGTTGGAAACCACCTTGGTGTATACCATCTTGGAAATGTGACGGTTGATCGTATTAAAGGTCAGGGTCGGAGAATCGTCCTTCTGTCCGACGATTTCGCCGTAAGGAACCAGACCGAGCTTAATTAACGCCTGGAATCCATTACAGATACCAAGACATAAGCCATCTCTTTCCTTCAGAAGCTTCATAACCTCTTCTTTGATCTTCTCATTCTGGAATGCTGTTGCGAAGAACTTTGCGGAGCCATCCGGCTCGTCGCCTGCGGAGAAGCCGCCGGGGAACATGATGATCTGAGCCTGGCTGATCTCTTTTGCAAACGCATCGACGGAAGAACGGATGTCCTCTGCGCTCAGGTTTCTGAATACATGGGTTACAACCTGTGCACCTGCGCGTTCAAATGCTTTTGTGCTGTCGTATTCACAGTTCGTTCCGGGGAATACCGGGATGAATACGGTAGGCTTCGCTACTTTATTCTTGCATACATAAATGTGATTCGTCTCATACAGGCCGGTTTCTACTGCGTCCGTGTCCTTGACTGCCTTTGTAGGGAATACCTTTTCCAGAGGCTTCTTCCACGCATCCAGCGCCTCTTTTTCGGAAAGGGTCATGTTTCCATAGGTAAATACCGGCTCTGCCGTTACCGTGCCGAGCAGCGTATAAGCAACATCCATATCCGCCAGACGGTCTGCCGGAACTTCTGCCACCAGATCGCCAAGGCCGTTTGTAAACAGCTCCTCTGCAGAAACCGTTTCCTCAATCGCAACGCCAAGTCCGTTACCGAATGCCATGCGGGACAGGGCTGCTGCCACACCATAGCTGTCCAGTGCGTATGCGGAAACGATCACGCCCTTGCCCATCAGCTCGGTAATCTTTGCATACAGTGCCATTACCTGCTCATAATCCGGCAGATCGTAAGCATCCTTCTGAATGGAGAAACGAACCAGACGGTTTCCAGCCTGTTTTAATTCCGGGCTGATAACATCTTTTTCCTTTGCAACATCCACAGCGAAAGAAACCAGCGTCGGAGGTACGTCGATATCGTTAAAGGTTCCGGACATGGAATCCTTACCGCCGATGGACGGAAGTCCGAATCCCATCTGCGCGTCATAAGCGCCCAGCAGCGCCGCAAAAGGCTGGCTCCAACGTTCGGGATCCTGAGTCATGCGGCGGAAATATTCCTGGAAGGTAAAGCGGATTCCGGAGAAATCGCCGCCTGCCGCTACGATTCTTGCCATGGATTCCACAACCGCGTAAATTGCGCCGTGGTAAGGGCTCCAGGAGGACAGATACGGATCAAAGCCGTATGCCATCATCGTTACCGTATCGGTCTTTCCTTTCAGGACCGGAAGCTTGGCAACCATCGCCTGGGTCTCGGTCAGCTGATACTTACCGCCGTAAGGCATCAGCACACTGCCTGCGCCGATGGAGGAGTCGAACATTTCCACAAGACCCTTCTGGGAGCAGACATTTAAATCCGACAGCAGCGCTTTCCATGCCTTTTTCAGATCGCCGGCTTTTACGGCTTCCTTTACAGCAGGAACTGCATACTGCTCAAAATAGTTATCTTCTTTCGACGGAACATCTACAAAAACATCGGTTTCCTGGTGTGCTCCGTTGGTATCCAGAAATGCTCTGGACAGGTTTACAATGCTCTTGCCGCGCCAGTTTAAAACCAGACGGGGTTCTTTGGTTACAACCGCAACCGGAACTGCCTCCAGGTTCTCTTCTGCCGCATAGCCTAAGAAGGTATCAACGTCTTTCGGAGAAACAACGACTGCCATTCTCTCCTGAGATTCGGAGATTGCAAGCTCTGTGCCATCCAGACCGGCATACTTCTTGGGAACCTTATCCAGATCAACGGTCAGGCCATCTGCCAGCTCGCCGATGGCAACAGAAACGCCGCCTGCGCCGAAGTCGTTACACTTTTTAATCAGACGGGAAACTTCTTCTCTGCGGAACAGTCTCTGAATCTTTCTTTCGGTCGGGGCGTTACCCTTCTGCACCTCAGCACCGCAGGTTTCGATACTCTTTTCCGTATGCACCTTGGAGGAACCGGTTGCGCCGCCGCAGCCATCGCGTCCGGTACGTCCGCCCAGCAGGATGATGATATCGTCCGGATCGGAGTTTTCACGGATGACGTTGCGTCTCGGAGCCGCACCCATAACCGCGCCGATCTCCATACGCTTTGCAACATAATCGGGATGATAAATTTCTTTTACATAACCGGTAGCCAGACCGATCTGGTTGCCGTAGGAAGAGTAACCGGATGCTGCGCCGCGCACCAGCTTTTTCTGGGAAAGCTTTCCCTTTAAGGTGTCCGCAACCGGAACGGTAGGATCCGCTGCACCGGTCACGCGCATTGCCTGATATACATAACCTCTGCCGGAAAGCGGGTCGCGGATTGCGCCGCCCAGACAGGTTGCCGCACCGCCGAAGGGTTCGATTTCGGTCGGGTGGTTGTGGGTTTCATTTTTGAAAAATACGAGCCATTCCTCGGTGACAGGACCATCGCCGTAGTCCATTTCAACGGGAACAATAACGGAACAGGCGTTGATTTCATCGGACTGCTCC
>OLPG01001907.1_pt1 | contig 15972 bp, 16 predicted proteins | sample 1672311 | NCBI WGS metagenome assembly OLPG01 (sample SAMEA3136670, study PRJEB25190) | human gut metagenome | biome: human gut; feature: human-associated habitat; material: faeces | place: Austria | collected 2013
CTTTTTGCATCTGTTCCGTATTAACTTGGAAAATAACAGGTGTGCCATGACGCTTCCCAACATTAGTGGCTGTTTCGACATCTGTAGATAAATGTACATAAAGTCGTTCCATTGGAAGAAGTCCCTGCTCTTGGATTGCTTTTACTGATTTAACACCTGTTCCATGGTAAAGAACTTTTGGTGGTTCTTTCTTTTCTAACTCAACGTCTACAGGAATTGAATGCCCCTGATTTGCTCTAATTAGAGTTTTATCTTGGCTAAAGCTGTAACGCTGTTTCTTATCAGTCTTTACAATTTTCTCAAGAGTCGCTTTGCTAAAGGCCTCGTTTTTATTAATACCTTCCACCAATTCATCTACGTTTGCCCACCCATGTTCGTCTAATGTAATTCCGATTACTTCTGGTTTGTGTCGTAAAATCATACTAATGAATTTACTAAGTCTTTCTAAACGTCTTTCTCCTGTCTCTGGTTTAAATTGTCTTTTTGTTTCTGATTTGTATTGTTTTTTCTCTGTCATCTTATTTACCTCCGAGATTGTTACTTGGCTAAAGTGTAAAAAAACCACAACAATTACTTACTGCTGTGGTATTAAGCATTACGCTATTAAGTTTAAAATAAATTCATTTTTAGTAAATTTGTGTACTGAGCTAAACCACTGCTTCGCAAAGAGTACTTAGTTAATAAAACATTTCATTAAAATAAATTCATTGTTTTACACACTTTGTCTGTTTGTGCTAGTAATTGTATAGACTTTGGAAATATTTTTAAAACTCTATTAATATTTTCTTCTGTAATATAAAACTGAGTTATAGAATGTTTATCATATGCTGCTTGTCCGTTAGATTTTGTTTCCATTAGAAATGTATAAAATCTTTCCCAGCTAACGAATTTTATACAATCAACATAATTATATGTGTCTTTTAATATTTTATCTAACTCAGGAAAATTAATAGTTTTTGCAGCTAATAGCAAGAACTCAAATGATTCTGGTGCCCAATAGGTAATATGTTTTGTTGGGTGCTGATTACAAGTTGAAATTAAATCTTTAATAAAACATCCAAAAGCTGCTCCATCAACAATACATAAGATATCAGTATTTTCTATATTTTCTAAGAAAGAAATAACTTTAATATTTCCGTATGTGCTTGTAATTTCTATATTATTGAATACTTTGTTAAAGAATTCTAATCCAGATTTGGAATCTTCTGTAGCTATTAAATTTACATTTCCATTCGTATATGTGAGTGTTGGATAACGTTGTTGTAATGTATAAACTTGCTTCTTTTCTTCTTCTGAGTATTCATTTTGTAATCTGTAAATTTCTGTTACACTATATGGTAACATTTTTAATGCTTTTCTATTAATAAATACAAAATAATTACCAGATTCTTTTACAAATTTAGTAAAGTCAGGACGTTGTATAAATCTATTGTTTTCTTCAATAAAAATAATAGTATCAGTTAAATTCCCTAATTCCTGTTTCCATGTTGCCGTTAATGATTTTCTTAAATATACCATAAACTTAGCATTTGTTTCTACAGTGATTCCTGAACCTCTACCACTTAATAAATAATCATACATCATATTTAATAATGTTGTTTTTCCAGTTGCACTGTTTCCTTGTATAAAAGTAATATTTCTCTTGATATCGAATTCGAAAAGTAATTTTTTATTGTAAACTTTAAAATGATATTTTCCTTTCATTATAACCTCCATTGTGGTATTAGATTAATGCTGCTGGGTTAAAGCACTGCTTCGCAAAGAGTACTGGGCTAAAGTGAAATATGCTAAGATGAAATACCAGTTAAATGAATTCAGCTTCTGGAACGATACCGTCTTCTACTAAGTATTCTGCTTTAATAACTTCATCAACATAGTCCACTGTGTTTTTTACAATCTTATTTGAATTCATTATTTTAAAGTCTATACCTAAAGGTTGGCAAGTTCCGAAATCCATTATGTGTTCTAGAAAAACTGTTAAATCACTGTTCTGCTCTTTTTCATATATCTTCGCTATTTCAATAATCCATTTTGCACAGTTATCTCCACAATTTGAAATGTTGTAAATGAAGGAGGTGTCTTTTAATAATAGTATTAATACTTTTACTCCTCCTGAGATATCTTTTGGACCTATTGGACCAAGTACCGGACTTTCTATTAAATGTGGACTAATTACCTCTGAGTTGTCTACATCTTTAATCATTTGTTTTACTAAAGGATCTTCTAGCCATTCATCTTCCCATACATTATCGAAATAACGTGGGGCATCCGTTAGTACTTCTACGTTTCCTCCGCAATACCAAATATTTAACATATTATAATCTCCTCTCCATTTTTAAATCTCATTTAAATTTTTTTGCTATTCTTTTATTTTAGTCTTCTTTTATTTTTAATTTAGTAAAACCAAGGCAGGCTATGACACCTTGCTTGGCTGTAAATAATGTGGGAGTATTAGACGACTTACACCAGAAGTTCTTGGCTAAAGTGAACTACCATACTCTCTTTTTACTTCTTTAATGAATTCTTCTTTCGTGCCCATAATTCTGTATGGGCTGTATTCACCGTATGCTTCTGGTCTGCTGATGGTGATTATCTCTATCTTACTCTTTTCAGTTATCTCTGAAATCTGGTGCTTTAACTGGGCTAAAGCTTCCCCCAATACCGTTTTGAAAGCAATAGAACCAATCTCTTTATCATTCCTTACGATTAAATATACCACCGTTTAAGACCTCCTTAAAATCTGTTTCTGATTTTATTTTACCATTTTCATAATATCTTCGCAATAAAGCACCAATAATGTTAGGTATGCTTTTCTTATAGATATACTTGTGTAGCCATTGATTAAACTGTAAATCCCATGCTGTGTTAAATTGTATTTCAATAGGATAATGAAATTCGTCCATTTGATAATGAAGATGTACCCCTCGGTATCCATCATCAATAGTCTTTCCATGGGACATATCACTAATTCTAAATTGTTCTGGCAGTTCCATGGCTAAAACGTCATCGTAATTAGTGTATACTGATCTAAAACCTAGGATATCATTAAAGACTCTATTGGCTTCTTTAGTGTAATAATAACGTTCGTAATTATGTAGCATTGAATTTAAATCTTTAATCCGGAATGGAATATCAATGGTTGTTAGTATAGCTTCGTTGTTATAATGATCTGTAACTGTTTGAAGTTCTTTGAAAAGTTCTTCTTTGCTAAAGCGTCCCAGATCTTCTACGAAACTAACACCTAAATTGGACTTAACGGAGAGCTTCTCTAACTTTTCTAGAGTAAGTCCGCACTGTGCTAAATTGGAAATACAAGGATTGTTTTTGTCTAGCATGATTGAGTGTTCACCTCCTTTCGAGTAATAAAAACGGATGGATTAACTCCCTCCTACAAATGTAAAAATGGAGGGATTAACTCCCTCCTATAAAAATAAAAACGGAGAGTCTAACAACTCTCCTACGAAAATAAAAGGGTAGCCGAAGCTACCCTTAAAAATAGTTATTAAATTAAAAAAGCTATTGTACTGTGCTAAAACCAAGATTCGTAATGCTCGCTTCGCTCTCGTGATCTAAAGATACTTAGCAGTACTGCCAACTTGATTCTTGGTTAAAGTACTCTCCAAGGAGCTTCATCGTTAGAAGCCTTAAAATTGTAAACTGGTTTCATTATGTTAATAGGAATAACAGTTTCTTTAATAACATCTATAATGTCATCTAAAGATTTGTATGCCATTGGTGCTTCGTCTAAGGTATGTTCATTTACAGAAGTCGTGTATACACCTTTCATAGCTTCTTTGTATTCTTCAAGACTTATAGAACTTTTAGCTTTTGACCTTGACATAATTCTGCCAGCTCCATGTGGAGCGGAATAATTCCATTCTGAATTACCTAGTCCTATAGCTAAGATAGAACCATCTCTCATGTTAATTGGAATCAACACCATCTCATTTCTGTATGCTGCGATTGCACTTTTCCGTAAAATCATTTCTTTTGTATCAATATAATTATGTATTGTATGGAAAGAATCTAACTGGGTTAAACCACTTTTCTTCAGAATTATTTCTGCTATCTTCTCTCGATTTCTTTTTGCAAACTGCTGGCAAATTTCAACATCATGAAGATAGTCATTAAGATACTTTCCTTGTAACCAACACAAATCTTCTGGAACAGTTAAACCACGATTTTCAAATTCCTTGGCTAAAGCTTCCAGTGCCTTTTGTATTAACTGTTGTTTGCCATCAGCTCTATAAGAAGAAATTAGTTCCTTTCTTTTCGCATAGTACTCTTCTTTACCATGACATAAATCGATTGCAATGTTTTGATAAATCTCTGCAACCTGTTTCCCAAGATTACGACTTCCTGTATGAATTATTAAATAGAATGTGCCATCAGATGCTTGGTCTATTTCGATAAAATGATTTCCACCTCCCAATGTTCCCAATGAGCACAGTAGTCGTTCTTTATTTCGTAATGACTTATAACAACGTAAATCTGTGAAAGAAAACTCTTCCTGTGCCATTTCCCATACCTGCATGCCTGAAGGAATGTAATGACAGATCTCATCTATTTTCTCAAAATCTAATACTTTTTCTGCTAATTTTACTGTGTACATTCCACATCCAATATCTACACCAACAATGTTTGGACATACTTTATCTGTGACAGTCATCGTTGTTCCGATTGTACACCCTTTACCAACATGTACATCTGGCATAATACGAATGTGACTATTTTTTGTCAATTCATAATCGCACATCCTACGAATTTGTTCGACTGCTTCTTGCTCAAATACTTTTGCATAACAAATTGCTGTATTTACTTTTCCTTTTATTTCAAACATAAATCTCCTTTCTACTTTTTATCACACTTTGGCTAAATTACCGTAGACTTCCATGAATGAATAATGATTTCCTGTTGCACCAATAATGATGTGGTCAGCAAAGGTTAAACCTAACAGGTCCGCTGCTTTATTTAACTTTTGTGTTATTTCAATATCTGGTTTGGATGGTATGATACTTCCACTTGGGTGATTGTGTACAACAACAAATGTTGAAGCGTTTGCTAATAGCAGAGAAATCATTAAACCACGAGTATCTAATAGTGATGTATTTACTGTACCACGATTTAACCTAAAGAAATGTAAAGGTTTGGAATCTGTGGTTAAAGCAATTACAAAAATCTCTTCACTAATCTTTTTATTAATTTCGAATACATCTGTCATTAATTTTACCACATTGTCTGGTGTATTTAAAATTTCCACTTCATCGTAGTTAATCACTTCGATCTCTTTTAAATAAAGACTATTATCCTCACGTTGCATTACTTCTGAAACTTTAATTTCCATTTGTATACCTCCGATTAAATGTAAATGTTGTACTTGGCTAAAAACCAAGATTCGTAATGCTCACTTTGCTCTAATGATCTAAAGATACTTGACAGTACTGCCATCTTGGTTCTTAGTTGCTTGAAGTACAGTACTGGGCTAAAGCTGATTTAATATCTGATATATCTCAGGTCCGTTCTCTTTCAACTTCTCCCATGCTATTGTACATTGTTTACAATGAAAGTTTTTCATTTTATTAAGTATTACTTTCTCTTTGTCGTAGATTGAAGCAACTGGAGGACATAAAGCCGATTCCCCCATCTTAATATCACCATTAGGAGCAATAGCTGGTGTACAGTTTTTGCCTTTTAGATATAATGTCATAGAAATTCCATTTAAATGAAAACCATGTTTAGCAAGTAATCTAGCATTAGTACATTTTGGCCCAATAGTATTCCAATTCTTTTCTGAGTAATTTTCTAAAGCTCGACCTTGTGGATAAAGACACCTATCTTTATCATTAGATAATCCTACTAAAGGGTCTATGGTGGATGCAATTTTATTAAGCCAATAAAGTTCTTTTTCTGTTAATTTATCAGGATAAAATCTTGGATCATTAGTGACCTGTATGTAAATAGATTTCTTTCCGTATTTTTTAACAAGAGTTTCAACGTGGCTAAAGATCTCTTTATTACGCACAAGTTCACGTCCGTTGGTAATAAATAGTAATGCAGAGAACTTACCTGCTTTTAACCACTCTTCCTCAATAATATCTAACATTGCTAAAATGTCAGGATGTTCAAAAATCTCTCCACCAGAAAAACACCATGTTGGGATGCCATACTTTGCTAAAAAGTTAAGTACGTCTCTTAAAGTATGAATTGACATATTTTCCCCATCAGGTCCACAATCAGATAAACAATGATTACATCCCATTTTGCAAGCATACGTTAAATTAATAAGCATTTTAAATTCTCCTTTGATTTTTTATTATTCTTTTTCGATCTTTTTAAGTCTACAGTTATTTATGAACATGTATCCCCATGTGAGTGCGCTTCGCTGTACAGTGAAGGTGCAGATGTACTTACCATCTTCTACGTCTTTGTTGGTGTTCCACAGCAAACTATGGTTACCGTAGTAAATAGCGTATAGATGTTTGTAATGCCCTTTGAAGAAACCTCTTTTGTCTTTCTTTATTTTTTGTAGTTTTATCTTAGCGTTCTTATATGTCTGTCCTACCATTAGGCAATTATCTGATTTACTTTTAATTGCTGTTATTTCTTGGCTATTGTTTGACTCCCTTCGGCGCTTCGCGCCTTCGGTCAAACAGCTAGGTCGCTTCGCTCCCAGCTCGCCTGCGGCTCGCAATGGCTGCCGCTGTTGTCGCTGCTCTTGGCTAAAGCTCTCACTCGCTTTGCCTGTATCGTTTGTCTTACCGACAACTGTTGCTTGGCTAAAGCTTGCTAAGGTTAGCTTAGCCTCCTGCAGTTCTTCTTGGCTAAAGTTCTTGGAAAGAACTTTGTAGCAGATTTCTTTGTCACTTACTTGTTTTAGCAACTTCATTAGGAAATAGTAATTGTATAAAAACAAAAGTCGTGCATTGTTAAATGTCACATTGAATGGTCTGTTTTTATCGATATTGTGCAAGCTATACCGATCTTGTGTGTCCAAGTAATAAAACACTTCTTCGTTTCCACTAACATTTCGAACTCTGTATCCATAGTAGCTATGTTCGGTATCCCAGCTGGAAAATATTTTAGTAAGTATTTCAACGTGGTTGTGCTTGGCTAAAAGTTTTGCAACGAATGAGATGTTAACGTCTGGGCTAAAGCTGAAATGTTTTCGTTGTAGACAATCAAAACAAATAGTAATTAAATTATCTTCTAATAAGTAAAGCATAGAATCCTGTACGCTATGATTACAGCAAGTGCAAGTACACTTTTTATCTTTGTAAGATATTAGTGAATAGTTTTTAGCTTGGTCGCTCATGTAATCGAATGAGAAAAGGCAATAACGTTCGCTTTCTTTGCTAAAGACTTTTATTAGTCTTAGAATGTAATTTGTATTATCGCTATACATATAACTTTTCACAATAAGGTCTATATCCTCTTCTTTTAATATCGCAATCATAACCTTCCTCCCTGTAGTTTTGGAAAGTTATAAAATGTTCAATTGTGAAATGAGAGTTTGTATACCTGTGTTATCTGTTTGGAATGTGTTATGATTTCACTCTTCATACCTCATCATCGTTATTTTCTTCAATATTTGCCATTTAGTCATCCACTTCATCATCAATATTTAATAATTTATGCCCTAATTCTCGTAATTCGTACTCACTTAACCCTTCGAAAGGATTATCTATAGTTTCTTCATAGCAATCTTCATAAGAATCTTTTGCGTAATCAGGGAGATTAAATACTGTAACTAAATTATCATACTTTTCTTGTCCTATTTTAAATAAAATAGAGCATAAACTTGTATTAAAAAATAAAGAAGTAAAATGTATCACTCCTTTAAAATCTAAAAGTACAGATTCATTAGATTCTATGTAAGGTATTATCCTACCCTTTAAAATTTCTGCATCTCTTACACACACATCGCTGTATCTAAAAATTCATTCACTTTAATTATTGCCATAATTAAAACCTCCTTTGGTTTATTTGATTAAATTGTTAGATCTGGGCTAAAGCCCTTCTTGATTTAAAATAGATTTAAAATAGATTTAACTTAAACAATCCTGTATTGTTCTGGGCTAAAGCTTTGAACTCATTTGTTGTTATGATTGAGAGATGTAACGAGGCTAAACCTTCTAATACTTTTATGGTGGCGTTTTCCTTCTCGTTGTCTAATCCTGCTACTGCATCTGTAATGTAGTACACGTATTTGCCGACGTCGATCAAACTGGATACTGTGGCTAAGACGCAGCATTCTGCAACAACACCTGTGATAACTACGCTTGAAGCGTTATGAACTGCTTCTTGGATTTCTTTAACACTGTAGGAGGAAAAGGTCGATTTGTCGTAGCATTTGTAGTTTTTACAACGCTGTTGTAGTTCCTGGTCTAAATCGTTATACCACTGGTTTGCGTTGATCTCTGCGTACTCTTTGTTGTAGTTCTTCCATACTCCTGTTGGATGTGCTGAGGCTATGTAACGTGTTAGTATTGTGTTGTCTTGGCTAAAGTGACCATCATCCAGTAAGGCAAGAACGTTAGAGAGTGCATTGTCGTAGTTCTTACACTCCCAAGGTTGTCCTTCTTTGTAGACGTTTTGCATGTCAATGATAAGTAAAAGTGGGTTGTTTAAATAATCATTCATTGTTAATTCTCCTTTATTAATATTATGGTTTATTTCATCTTCTTATTGAGTTCTTTGTGAATTTCTCTTTTTACTTTTTTCTTTATAACCTTGTCAAGGTTTCCTTTTGAGATATTTTCAATGTCATTTAAAACGGAGGCTGTTTTGCCTAATTTTCTGGTTGCTTTATAAAGTTCATTCACTAATTTACTCATGGTATTCTCCTTTTCATTTGTTTTCAATGGTTATCACAACTTATCATTTATTTTCAATGGTTTTCAATTCTTATCATTTGTTTTCAATGATTTTCAATTCTTGACGTTAATTATCACTGGTTATCAATTCTTTACAGAAGTTATCATTTCTTATCATTTCTTTACATGTAACAAATACTCTATTAAAACGAAATTAGATTACTGGACTAAAGCTGATGGTGCTGGGCTAAAGCTGATGGTGCTGGGCTAAAGCTAATACAAGTAAATGCCTCCGGCGGACGAGCGCCGGTTTGTAATTAGTAAACTAGGCTAAAGCTACAGCACACATCTAGGCTAAAGCAGATCTAAAATAATTTCATTGTCTGTGTTGCCTTTACTTCTTCTTTAGTCTTTACTTCTTTTTCATTAGATTTTTGTTCTGTACCATTCTGTAGTTCGTTTTCTAGCTGCGTGATTAACGAATTAGAAGTTGTTTTAATTCTTTGTAAGGATTGTCTAAGTAAGTCAACATCGTTTTCTTCCCACCCAACAATGTATGGGAATGAGTAATCACTTGTATCCAATCCTAAGAAAGTACTTACAACGAATGCGACGCTTTCAGCTTCGACTTCAGCTTGATTACGTGAATTATGTTCATCTTCATGTAAAATTGAATGTGCAATTTCGTGAATTAAGGTCGATAGATTTTCAGACTCACTCATACCTTTTCTAATTGTAATTGTATGTGTTGTGAAATTACATGTTCCTTTACAAGTGTCTTTGGCTAAAGCTGAAAACTCTATTTTGTAATCAGTTGTCTTGGCTAAAGCTGTGAATAGTTTTTGATACCCATTCACATCTTTCACAACAGATACTGGGTTAAAGCTGGGAAGTTCTTCTCCTTCTGTCTGACTAATATCGAATACTGTGACTGGTCTATAAAGAATAAAGCTTTCACTTTCATCATCGTCTGGATCCTTTTTGTATTTCATTGGTGCGAGAATTGTAATGCCTTGTTCTCCTTGTTTTACATGGCGTTTGAATTTGGTTTCCCATGCTTTGTATCCGGCAACTAAGGTAGCGTCTGGATTTTGTAGATAAATTAGTATTGTGTTGTTGATGCTGTATTTGGTGAACTTGGAAAATGTAGTTAGGTAATTCTTGTATTTTTCGCTATTGAATAGTTCTTTTGTTCCGAGTTCTAGCTGTGTTAGAAGTTTGTTTACCTTTTCGCTTCTTTTGATGCACTTTTCGTTATTGGTTGGATTGTTTTTCATGTTTGACCTCCTTTGGGATGTGTATGGATATGCTGAGATGCATCTGGATGTGTTAGGATGCGTGGTGGATGTGCTATTCCTTTATGCTTAATATTTGAATGTCGTAATCTACGCCATTGACATCATTTAACCAAGCTGTGTCGCCATTGTTGCTTATTCCATACCAATCTGTACATTTTCCCTTCATGCTATTGAATTCTTCTTGTGTTAGAGTTTTATTTGTTTTGGCTGTATAATTGATAGAAAAATCCTTGCGGAGCTTTTCCTGGGCTAAAGCTAAATCAGTGAAATACTTTTTCTTAGTTATGTGGTTTGCGAGAATTTTAGTACTACGTTCTTTGGTTGAGATAACAATGTAAATCATAGTGAGCCTTCTTTCTAATACATGGAAATGTGTGTGGTGTTTGTTTATTTTGGTAAAGCCTATGATACCTGTGACAGTGTCCTAGGCTAAAGTGGGATTAAGGTACGTACCTGCCAGTACGAATACTATCGGTCATTGCATTCCCTTGATCTAAAGATGCTATGTAGAGTAGAGTTCTATGGGTGCTCCCAGTAGTATTTGACTCTACTACATAGGATGCTTTTAGTGCATGGTTTTGCGTTCTTATGATTCTTCCATAGTCTTCTTTTAAGATAGTATTTCTTTTTGATGGTTTTACCGTCCATCCATGTGACATCTATCCAATACCATTTTCCACTGACTTTAACTCTATTCCATCCATGTCCACCCTTTGCTTGTCCTGTGTAGTATTTACATGGGATATTGCAGATTTTGCACATTGCCCAGAAAGCGTCTGAATAGTCTCTGCAGACACCGGTTCCTTTGCTAAAGAGGGTGTAGGCTTCTGAGTTGTCGTAGGTTCCTGCTTTGTATTTGGTGTGCTTACAAATCCATTTTGAGATTTTTCTAACTGCTTCTTTGTCGGAGTCGCCGTTGTGTACACCTGCCTTACGGACAGCTTTCTTGGCTAAAGTCCAGTACCTTTTACGTTCTTTAGAGGTATTACCTTTCCTGTCAGTGATGGAGACGTAATAGATCATGTGTGCTATGCCATCACGTTGTGTTAGTTCTTCCTTGCTGTATCTTGTAGGTTGTAATTCTAAGAACTGATTGTAATAGCTAAGTTCTTGTCCTCTTTTGATATGTTTCAATGTCATAAGATGTGTACCTACTCTTTGATTTATCTTTTCTACTATTGGTCGTATTTCTTTGTACTCCCCTAGATAGCCTGCTTTGCCTGTGGTGGCTCTTTTGACTATGTTTATTAGGAATGGATCTTTTATTCGACGTTGTAGCTCGTGTTGGTAGAGATTGGACTGTATTTTAACCCTTTTGGCGTATGTGGTGGTTGTTGGTGCTAGTAATAGAAATGCCATTACAAGTAGTGTAATGGCTGTTTTGAGATGTGTTGAGATTTTATGGGGTGTACTGGGTATTATGGCACCTTTGGTGATTGTGGTGTGTGTTATTGTGTCTTCTTTGCTCATTTTTATTTCCTCACTTTCCTATTGTTTGGTTATTTGGTTACCAATAGGAATTTATAGAGGTTTCTTGGCTAAAGTGGGATTTGTATTGAATTCACTGGGAATACAAAAAGCCCGGAGAACTTTTAAATTCTCCGGGCTTGAAATAGTATTGTTTTGTGGAAGGGCTAAAGCACTTACGTGATCCAAAGATAATCTTGATTCGCCTCTAACGTGGCTGCCATCAAGAATCATACCTTGTGAATTGGAGGTCTTAAAGCTCATCCCTAAAAATCTAGAGAACGTTGAAATTCTCTAGATTTGTTTTTCATTTCCTCTTTTTGTTTTTAGTTACGTTTGGTTATGTTGGTTGTGTTGTGAGATCTGGGCTAAAGCACAAGTCCCTCATCTCTGACGTGATTGCGGACTTGTTACTATGTAGAGTAGAGAACTACTTCTCGATGTAATAGCCTGGTTCGTCTACACCACCATCTGGTTTAGCATAGTCCAGTCCATCATGAATGCTGTTGTATGTAGTACCATTTTGACCTTCTAATTCCGTGTCATTTGTAAACATTCCATCACCTGTGATTACGTTAGACAAGTCTGCGTTACCAGTGGCGTTCTTCCAGATTGCATAGTATACGACATTACCACTACTACTAATTGTTACCTCTGAATCTGCTGCGTTGTAGTTCTTAGTTGCATGTGGATCTGTTGACCAACCTAAGAAAACGTAGTTATCTCTTCCCATTGATCCAGCACTGGCTAAAGTGATTTTATCTCCGACATTTACAGTCTTCGGTTTAGGCAGTGAAGCGTTTGATCCGCCATTGGCATCGTATGATACAGTAGCTCTTGCTTGGTAAATAGCGTAGAGAGTAACCTTACTATTACCATAGATATTACAAACAGAGTTAGCTTTGTATGTTGGTGATGTAGCATTTTTATCTGTACTCCAACCTAAGAAGTTGTCTACCCCTCTTTGTGGGGAGATGGAAGGTGTGAGAAGATTGTAGTTAGCATACTGCAATTTGGTAGGATAATCTGTTTGTACTACTGGCTCGAAATCCCACCACTGTGCATAACTATGGTTTGGGTTGTACTGTTGAATTGGTGTAGCATCAGTTGTTCCTGCAGCGTATACATCTAAACACTGATTTGTAGATCTGTTGTAGATTTCCAGATGACCATTGTTTTCTTTGAAATACCATTGGTAATCAATAATATCTTTTTCCATAGACCACAATTCTAATTGTTTACCTCGCTGTCCAGTTCCTGGCGAGTTGTTTGTAGGTGAACCTGCAAGTGACAGGGCTAAACCGTTATGATAGCTGGTGATGGTGTAGTATTGGGTATTTTTATATCGTTCAATAACCCATTGTGTTTGTGAACCATCTTTACCACCATAAATACATATAGCTGTTGCGTTATCTTGTGTTTTGTTGTAACCTGCACCATAAACATGTATGTACATGTTACTTCCGCAGTTTGACTTGATCGAATAAATACCATTAGGAATTATCTTACATCCATCCAATTCTGTTTGTGACTTTAGACTGGATGGGAAAGTACCTCCTTGTGTGTCAAAGGTAACGTAATGGGATTGTGCCTTCCACTGTGCTGTGAAAGTCCTGTTATCACAAAGAACAGTTTTTGTTCCTGCAGAATAAGTTACGCCATTTGTCCCTTTCCAACCTAAAAAATCGTATCCTGGGAAAGAATTGTCTGGTAGAGATTTTTCTGTACCACAAGTACACGATTCAGATTTATTACCATTTAAAGAGTCATTAAGGGTGTAGGTGTAGTTATGTTTTACCATTTGTATAGAATATACAACATCTTTACGTCTTACGCCACTATTATCAAGAATTAATCCAGTATTACTTACATTAATTTCAAAATGTATAGTTACATCAGTTTTTGCATGCTTACTAGCATCAAAACTTCTTTTAAATCTTCCGTGACCATCACCTGTAACAGTATCTTTACTGAAAACTTCATGTTCAGGTTTTGTAAAAGTAGCTGTAAAACTTACAACCGTGTACCCTACAGATCCTGGAATTGTGTTTCCTTTGTTATCTAAAACACCACTATCAAGTGTTGCATACACTTTTTGTGTTGCTAACTGTAAATTATAATCACCACCACCACCACTAGATTTTGATATAGTTACTTGATATCCTCTTTTCTTTTTACCAGTACCTGTACCATTTCTGAACCAGGCTCTATCTACTTCCCCCTTTTTATAGCTATGATTTGGTGTTTGAAAAAGAATATCCATAGAACTACTACCGCTAGGACCAGAAATTTTAACTGTCACTGTATTTTCCGAACTTTTCGGAAAATAATCCTGATCAGTAGCTGCACTTACATAAAATATTGTCGATAACGACATTAATACCCCTATCAGTACTGCAATTACCTGATTGTTGATTTTTATTTTGTTTTTATTCAATATTATTTCCTCCCTCCACTGAATATCTCCTTTCCCTTTGTTAAATTGTTTTATGGAGGAAATGAAAAAGACCCAAGAAGCTTTTACACTTCCTGGGTCTGATGTTCTTGGCTAAAACCTAGATTTAAAGTACTTAGTTAAATACTTTGATTCAAATCTGGGTTAAAGCTCTTTGCTGTCTTATTAGTCTATCTTACTTTAAGACCTTTGAAAATCTTAGCGTAAATCTTTTTAACCTTCTTTTGTGTTTTGATTACCATTTTCTTGTTTACTTTATTAAAGCATTTTTTATTGGCAGTCTTCTTTGTAAGCTTAGTGCTTTTGATTACTACAGTTTTAAGGTTTGGACACTTATTGAAAGCTTTTTTAGCAATTTTGGAAACGTTTGCTCCAATTACTACCTTTTTCACTTTCTTGTTGTTTTTGAAAGCGTTTGCTCCAATTTCTGTTACTTTGTAGCTAATTCCTGCTGCTTTGATTGTAGCTGGAATTGTAATGGATTTTTTCTTAGCGTTAGCTTTACTAAATCTAACTTCTTTTCCTGCTTTTGTTACTGTGTACTGATTTCCACCAATTGTGTACTTTGTACCTACCTTGGCTAATGTTTCTTTGATTGGAATTGTGTCAGAATCTTTTTTGTCGTCTTCGTCAGGCGTAGAAGGTGTTGTAGATGTAGAAGGTTTTTTGTCATCTTTGCCTGGTGTGGTTGGTGTTGTGGTACCTGTAGAGAGCTTAGGTAAAGTCTCTTCTTTAGTCGCACTACACATCTCACATGTAAACTTCTTTTTACCTTCTGTTGTAGCTGTCGGGGCTAATGTGACTACGCCTTCATCCCACTCGTGTCCGTAAGCGTATAAAGTTTCACCAAAATCAAGTACTTTTCCACAGTCAGTGCAAACCGTATCTGAACTCTTTCCATCGTGTGTGCAATCACATTCAACACCATTGTACCAATCCATAGCATCAGACGGATGTTTACATTTATCAACATCTACTGTTGAAACAAAATCTACTGTGGAGCCACACATACCACATGTACGTGTTTTTAGATAACCATTTTCATAAGTAGCTGTTCTAAAGTTGTGTACATGTCCATCTTCTGCGGCCATTGTGGTTACCGGGGCTAAAGCTGTGAAAGCCATTGTAGCTACCATTACTCCTGTTGCTAATTTGTTAAAAAATCTTCTCATTGTTCTGCTTCCTTTCTTTTTTGAGATTTTTATTTTGAAGATTAGAGGTGCCCTCCTATTACTACCTCTTCTCTATCTTCTTAAATTATTATACTAAAGATTTGTTTAGAATTGGGTTTGTAAATGCCTCTTGACTAAAGCACTTACCCTTTTAAATTGAAACTAAAAGGTAAAGAGCTGGGCTAAATACCTTAATTCGATACTGTCGTATCTTCCATAGCACTACTAATGTCGTTTGATCTGAAGATAAAGGATACTGCTTTGCAGACCATTCACTGAGCTAAATATCTTAATTCGTATCTATCGATACTGCCATTAAGAAGATTACTGTGTTAAGCTCCGCTGATGTTACATGCTTACCCTGTCTTTGATCTCTGCCATCTTAGCTGCGTTAAGTCTGGTATCACCATGTACACGACTGTATGACAAATACCCATTCATTCTTTCAATCTTAATTATATCTGTACTTCCACAGATAGGACATACATCCATATCGAGCTGTTCATGCCCACAGTTATTGCAATAGGACAACGAGAGATTAACTCCTTCGTACAATCCCATCTTCATTGCACGTCGTACTAAAGTAACAATGGCATCCCTATTGTAAGCTATTGGATATTTAACATATTGAATACGTCCTCCCCAGAAATACTTCCAGAATCTGTATTCCAAGTCTTGCTTCTGAATTGGAGAAATATTCTCTGAAACATGGCAATGGAAACTGTTGGAGACATACTCTCTATCTGAAACATTCTTGACAATTCCGA
>OLPG01001908.1_pt1 | contig 15969 bp, 17 predicted proteins | sample 1672311 | NCBI WGS metagenome assembly OLPG01 (sample SAMEA3136670, study PRJEB25190) | human gut metagenome | biome: human gut; feature: human-associated habitat; material: faeces | place: Austria | collected 2013
ACATAAGCATCCCCCTTACCCACCGCTTAGTGCTCTACACACTTGAAGCGGGGGAATGCTTATTCTGCGTTCATATAAAATATTTCTGATGACTGCTCATCTGTATCTGTTCGCAAGGTATATATCATTATATGTAAAAAATTATTACTGTTTTAGGTATTTTACTGAGCAGCCATCTCGTTGGTTATATTTTATCAAACTATTCTTTGTTTTTACATGCCCGTTTTGGCACAAAAAAGTGCCTATTTCAGCAAACATTGAAATAGGCATAAATTATTATCTTCTGTTTTCTGAAAATTGACACTTATTTGTCCAGTCACGGCAAGCAAGCATCGCGATAGAAAACTCCACCGGAGTCAACAGATTCATAGCAAACAGACGCTGACCTTCTGGAAGATAACGCAAATAATCGCTTAACAACGGCAATTCTTTTTCCGGTGGAATATGAATCAGCACACTTTTCTACAATTTTCACACAGGCTTTTGCCTGTGCTGAAAAAAATAGGCTTCTGCCTGTGCAATTTCTGCCAGTTCTTCATCCTCAAATTCATTTAGCGTGTCTGCCAGTCTGCCAGGTTCAAATGCAGTTCCAAGTAATGGCAGAACCATTCTTTTGCATTTCATGTCATTCCTCCAAGTTATCATAAATTACTTTTTAGTCAAACAAAACTTTCCAGTGTTTCGCTTCATACGCATCAAAACACATTAGTATCTGTTCTTTGGTTGTTTTTTCATTTGCCAGATTTTCCGGTATTTCGTCTTTTGCAAAATATTTTGTCTCTGTCGTTTCAATATTTGAAACAAAAGCCCCATCAATTACAGAACACTGGATAAAAATCTTGACCACACCATAAACATATATCGGCAAATTATGTTTATTTCGATCCTGAACAGCGATCATACGGTCTGCTTTTACATGTAAACCAGCTTCTTCTAATGTCTCTTTGATCGTATTTTCCGCTACCGATTGGTTAACATCACACCAGCCGCCCGGTAACGACCAGGTTCCGTTTTTTTCATGCACTAATAAGATTTTTCCATCCTCGAAAATTGCTGCTCTGGTATCAACCTTAGGTGTCTGATAGCCAGTTTCATTACAGAATAAGTCTTTTACTTTTTCTACTGGAATATCTGTTTTGTAAGATAACATTTCTGCTGAAATTTCCCGCAAACGTTCATAACGCTCCATATCATATACGTCATGTCCATAGGTCATCCCCGCTTGCGCTAGACTTTGGATTTCAATCGCCCAGTCCAACCATTTCTTCTTTTCATCATGTAAATTTAATGCCATATCCTTCTCCTCTTAAGATAGCATATATTAAAATTTTATAGATATTGTAAAATCCAGTTTTTCAATATCATCTGCTGTTTATCATACATCTTTAACTCAAATAATGTTTTCGTTATCTGTTCCCTTGCTGCATTTTTCACAATCGGATTCTGTGCTTCTATCAAAACCTGAATATTATATGCTAACCAGCCCAACATAGCATCGCATCCACATAGAAATATCTCATTCCAATATTCGTACTTTACATCTATCCATGAAAGATATGCATTCATCAATGCATCAAATTTTTCCTTATTATAATTCTGATTTTCATCAACAATCCAATAGTTTAGTACCTGTATCAGTTCCTCATACGGATTTATATAACCAGCAGCTTCCCAGTCAATAATATATGGAACATCGTTTTTCCACATAATATTTTTAGGATCTAAATCTCGATGACTTATCACCTGATTACATTTCAGTTTTGCGGCATTTTCAACCACATCACAATCCCATTGCTCCAACTGTAAAACATTTTCCTGAAAAAGCGAATACACTTCAACATCTTTTTTCAAGGCAGATAAAAGATACTTCCATTCATATTTACAACGCACTGTATTTTCCGGATACAATCCCTCCACGCAAATATTTGAAGCATGGATTTTTCCTAATTGCTCTCCGACTTTTGCACAATGAGCAGCTGTTATATCTGGATAAAAAACTGATTTTCCGTCAAACCATTCAAAAATTTCATAATATGCATGATCCACTTCAAAAATCATTTTTCCAGCCACAGATTTTACACAAATTGCAGAAATATCATTTTCATTTTTTAATCTATATGCAATACGTTCTGCCTGTTCAAGTTTTTCCAAGGCATCTGGCTTATTCATAACATTAGAATTTAATACTTTTATTGCATATTTCCCTTGATTAGTTTCAACACAATACATTTTATGCAGCAGACCGCCAGTGACAATTTTGGGTTCTTGCTCGAAGTCCCCTAACTCGCATATTCTACATACCTTCTCTAAATTATTCATTTTGATAAATTTACTTTGCCTTATGAATTATTTTATGACCTGAATAAATTGCCATGATCATACAAAATAATGCCGCAATGCTCCACCATTTATGTGCTTTCATCGTCTCATCCCTCCATTTCTTACTCTGCCAGTTCACTCAATGCATGATAAAAGTCCGGATATTCTCTTTTTAACCGAATCAGCTTGCCTTCCGGATTGATAAATCCATGTTCTGAATATCCTTGACATACAATTTCTCCTTGCGCATTTGTCATAGTATATTGCAATTTCAATTTTACTTCTTTGAATTCTTCTACTATGACGTCAATGTCAATAACATCTTCAAAGGTTGTGCTTTTTTTATATTTGCAGTTTACTGCTATAACCGGAGATATAATGCCTATTGACTCCAGTTTTGCATAGTCCCATCCAATCTGTCTGAGAAAATCAATTCTGGCTTCTTCCATCCAACGGATATAATTTGAATGATGTGTAATCCCCATTTTATCTGTTTCATAATACTGCACAATATGTCTGTATTTCTGCATTATAAAGACTCTCCCAATGCTTCTACCTCTGTCAGCTTCGGACAGGTACTCATGCTGCCTTTGCTTTCCATATTTGGAACAGTAATGATTCCACAGTTCTCCCACTTCACATAAGCAGCTGTTGCACGATACTGTTCGATTGCAGCATCAAATACATGATCTGCACCGGCATCTAACAACAACGCTGTTTTATGAAAATGAAATCCTGCTGTTGCCCCCACATACAAACGATCGATGACTGCTTTTAACTGTGCAGTGATATCGAACCAGTAAATCGGAGATGCAAATACAACCATATCCGCATCTTTCAATTCTGCATACACCTGTGTCATATCGTCTTTCTGTGCACATTCTCCATTATGAGAGAAACAGTACTCACACGCCATACATCCACGGATTTTCATGGTACCAACAGGTAAGTTGACTACTTCATGCCCTTTTTTCTCAGCACCTTTTGTAAATGCCTGCGTCATAATTTCTGTATTTCCACCTTTACGTGGACTTCCGTTTAATACTACGATTTTCATATTTATGTTCTCTCCTTTTTCATTAAAAATCTAATCCCAGTTCTCTTCCGGATATTTCATACCCCAGTCTTTCCGAAGTTTTGTCATAATGTCCATGACATCTTTCGTATATTCCAGATGCATTCCATCTGCATTACCGCTGCGCACTGCCTGCTCCATATCCAGCATTTCATAATACAATGCATTAGCAGTCTCACCCTCTGTGATTTCTGTCCGTTCCCCGGTTTCGGCGTCCACGATAACTGCCTTATCAGCACGCGGATATTCCATAATTTCTATATATCCTTTCTCGCAGCTGATCATGGCGCGTTTTGGCTGTTTTGAATGCATGGATAATGCTACTGTTGCCATCTGTCCCTGTGAATTCTGCAGCAAAACAGTTGCCTGCTCGTCGGAACCTGTCGGAGATGGTTTCCACTGACTTAATATATTGGTTGGAGTCTCATCCATAAAACTACGGACAATCGAAAGTGCATAGACACCAATATCAAGCATTGCTCCTCCCGCCAGATTCAGATTGAAAAAGCGGTTCTTCATATCATATTCCTTAAAACTGCCAAAATTCATTGTTATGATCTGGACTTTTCCAAGTGCTCCTTCTTTTACGATGTTCCACAATTTCTTATAAATCGGCATATGCCAGATGGTCATCGCTTCTGCCAGAATTAAATTCTTTTCCTGTGCCAGTGCGATCATCTGATCCAGTTCTCTGCTGTTTAATGTAATGGATTTTTCGACCAAAAGATGCTTTCCATGCTGTAATGCTTTTTCCATAAAGGCATAATGTGTGTTATGTGGACTGGTAATATAAATAATATCGACGTTTTCATCCTCAAACATATCATCGATCTGATCATATACTTTACCTACACCATATTTTTCTGCAAAATCTACCGCCTTCTGATGAGTACGGTTTCCAACTGCATACAGGGATTTTCCCATTTTCTGCAGTGCCTGCGCCATTTCATTTGCAATCACACCTGTTCCAAGTACCGCCCAGTTAAGGTTTTCTCTCATCTCTTTTGCCTCCTGAAATTTCTTTGCTTATCTGCCACATATTTTCTCACAGATTCATTATTTTTTCTATGCTTTTTCTGTAAAAACTTGATAAACTTGTATAGTTTTGGCATTATATTTCCAGCCATACATTTGAAAGTGTAATTTCAAAAAGGATGAGCCTTCCAATTACAGCGGAAAACTCATCCTTTTCTTATTACTATGTATTTTTTATCAGCACATAATTATTTTTTGGTAATATATCCCTGTGCTTTCAGAAGTTCTGCACAAAGAACCGCTCCACCTGCAGCACCACGAACCGTATTATGGGAAAGTCCTACGAACTTCCAATCATATACAGAGTCCTCACGCAGACGACCTACATTGATACCCATGCCGTTTTCATAATCAACATCAAGCTGAACCTGCGGACGGTTATCTTCCTGCATGTAGCGGATAAACTGCTTCGGTGCACTCGGAAGATTTAACTCCTGCGGAACGCCGCTGAACTGCTCTAATTTTTCAATGAGCTGCTCTTTTGTCGGGTTCTTGCGGAATTTCACGAAAACTGCTGCTGTATGTCCGTTTAATACCGGAACACGGATACACTGGCAAGTGATAACCGGTGAAGTTGCAGGAACGATCTCGCCTTTCTCCTCATCGATCTCACCCCAGAGACGAAGCGGCTCTTTCTCGGATTTTTCTTCCTCTCCGCCAATATATGGGATAATATTTTCTACCATCTCCGGCCAGTCTTTGAATGTTTTACCGGCTCCGGAAATCGCCTGATAAGTAGTTGCAACAACCTCATACGGCTCAAACTCTTTCCAGGCTGTCAGTACCGGTGCATAGGACTGAATGGAACAGTTTGGCTTTACAGCGATAAATCCGCGTGTTGTACCAAGACGTTTTTTCTGATATTTGATAACGTCCATATGCTGTGGATTGATTTCCGGAACTACCATCGGTACATCCGGTGTCCAACGGTGTGCACTGTTGTTTGATACAACCGGTGTCTCTGTTTTTGCATATGCTTCCTCAATGGCTTTGATCTCGTCTTTTGACATATCTACGGCACTGAATACAAAATCTACTTCCGAAGCAACTTTGTCTACTTCATTTACATTCATGACTACAATGTCTTTTACTGCTTCCGGCATCGGAGTTGTCATTTTCCAGCGATCGCCAATGGCGTCCTCATATCTCTTTCCGGCTGAACGCGGGCTCGCTGCGATTGTTGTTACTTCAAACCACGGATGATTTTCCAGCAGAGAGATAAATCTCTGACCTACCATTCCTGTTCCGCCTAATATTCCGACTTTTAATTTCTCACTCATTTTTACATCCTCCATTGCGATCGTTTTTTGATATACATCTCACTTTTTCTGTCCGTTTACCACGAACAATTGTCTTTGCCTTGTGCTATCTTATAACAATTCTCAGAAAAATGCAAGTCCTTCTTTTATTTCTTTACTTGGTTTCCTGTAAAATTTCAATATTTTCCAGCCAGTCATGTGCCAGATATTCTTTTTCAATTGCGATTACCTGCATCATGGCTTCTTTACTCGGTGCACCGATGGTCAGACGTTTGTTCACGCAGGTATCCATGGAAATAGCATCATAAATATCCTCTTCAAATACCGGACTGATGGCTTTTAATTCATCCAGAGACATATCATCGATCGCAATGCCTTTGTCAATGCAGTACAGTACAATACGACCTACGATTCCATGTGCATCACGGAACGGAACACCATGATTTACCAGATAATCAGCAGCATCTGTCGCATTTGTAAATCCATGGCGTGCACTCTTGCTCATAACTTCTTTGTTGAATTTCATTGTAGAAATCATACCGGTAAACAGTGCCAGACAACCTTTGACGGTATCAATGGCATCAAACGTCAATTCTTTGTCTTCCTGCATGTCTTTATTATAAGCAAGCGGAATGCCTTTCATAGTAGTCAGAATAGACATCAGTGCACCGTACACGCGGCCTGTTTTTCCACGTACCAGTTCAGCAATATCCGGATTCTTTTTCTGCGGCATGATACTGCTGCCGGTGCTGTATGCATCATCAATTTCCACAAATTGATACTCGTTGGAATTCCAGATGATGATTTCCTCGCAGAAACGGCTTAAATGCATCATGATTGTAGATAATGCGGATAAAAATTCAATAACATAATCACGGTCAGATACAGAATCCATGCTGTTTAAGGTCGGACCTTCAAATCCAAGCAGGGATGCCGTATATTCTCTGTCTAACGGGTAGGTGGTTCCTGCTAAAGCACCTGCACCCAGCGGGCAGTAATTCATACGATCGTAAATATCATGCAGACGGCTTCTGTCACGTTTGAACATTTCAAAATAAGCACCAACATGGTGAGCTAATGTAACTGGCTGTGCTTTCTGCAGATGTGTGAATCCAGGCATGATCGTCTCAGTATTCTCTTCCATGATTTTTAACAGTTCCTGTAACAGATCTCGTACAAGTTCATCTGTGTAAAGCACTTCCAGACGTGTATACAGACGCATATCCAATGCAACCTGATCATTTCTGCTTCGTCCGGTGTGAAGTTTTTTACCGGTATCACCAAGACGGTCAATCAGATTTGCCTCCACAAAGCTGTGGATATCCTCATATTCATCTGTAATTTTCAGTTTACCGGATTCTACATCTTTGCAGATCTCATCGAGTGTCCTTACAATATCCTGCATCTCGTCTTTTGTCAGGATTCCCTGCTTTCCAAGCATGCATACATGCGCGATGCTTCCCTGGATATCCTGTTTGTAAAATTTCTGGTCAAAAGAAATTGATGCGTTAAAATTATAAACCAGTTTGTCCGTCTCCTTTGTGAAACGTCCTCCCCATAATTGTGCCATCTCGTTGTTCCTCCTTCAATTCTCTTATCTGCGCACATCTTATCCCTGTCAAGATTCTTCCTGCGCTTTTGCTCTTTTTTCCTGTTCCCGCTGCAACTTTGAATAGACACAGCCGCAATAATCCTGCCGGTACAGACCATAAAGTTCCGACAATTCCACAGACCGCTTATATCCATTTTTCTTCTTAAAGTCAGAATTCAAAAAAGCAGTAGCTCCGTGACAGTATTCTGCTGCCACAGCCTCTCCTACCTCGTTCAACAATGTTGCATTTTTCAGCGGACTAATGGTCAGTGATGTCGTGAAATAATCAAATCCATGTGCCTGCGCCAGTTTTGCTGTTTCTGACAAACGCAGCACAAAGCATTTTTCACAGCGGATACCGCCTTCCGGAACATGCTCTAATCCTTTCACCTCCGCAACAAACCGTTCAGGCTCATAGTTTCCTTCCATGAAAGACACCGGATATTTCACCGGCAATTCCCGGATCAGACGTTTTTCCTCTTCCACACGTTTGTGATATTCCGCTGCATCCGTGATATTCGGATTATAAAAAAATACCGTGATGTGAAAATATTCCGCCAGATATTCCAATACATAGCTGCTGCATGGTGCACAGCAGGCATGTAATAACAGACTCGGAACTTTTTGCTCCATCTGCAGTTTTTGAATTTTCTTTTCCAGTTCTTTTTGGTAATTCTGCTTCATAACTTAATTATTTTATACGATTCCTGCTATTTTTACAATAGCAACCAATGCTATTTTCACATACATTATACTATATCCGTTACAGTTCACTCATCACATGTATGCAAGATAATGCTTAATACTGTTATAAATTTGAAGGAGGACTCTCATGCATTCGTTGTTTGAAATTCAACATTTGTCCTATGCATATCACACGATGCAGGGGGAAACCGCTGCCTTATCAGATATCACCTTTACCGTTAATACAGGAGACTTTGTTGCCATCGTCGGACCCAGCGGATGTGGAAAATCCACCCTCTTAAATCTGCTGGCCGGCATGCTCACACCGGAATCCGGCACACTGCTTTTAAACGGTACTCCACTGACGGCAGACAGCCGATGCCATATCGGATATATGCTACAGCAGGATTATCTGTTGGAATGGCGCAGCATCTGGAAAAATGTGCTACTTGGACTTGAAATCCGTCATGAAGTAACAGAAGAAAGCTGTTCTTATGCAAAACAGCTTTTGAAACAATATGGTCTGGAGAAATTCTCTCATTCTAAGCCAAGTCAGCTTTCCGGCGGCATGCGGCAACGTGCGGCTCTGGTCCGTACTCTCGTATTAAAACCGGATCTGCTGCTCTTAGACGAACCGTTTTCCGCACTGGATTATCAGACACGCCTGTCGGTCAGCAACGACATCGGTTCCATTATCCAAAAAGAAAAGAAAACAGCGATCCTTGTCACACATGATCTGGCGGAAGCCGTCAGTCTGGCAGACCGCATCATCATACTCACGGAACGTCCCGGACGTATTCATCGCATTATACCTGTGGCATTTCCGGAACAGCTGACACCGATGGAGCGCCGGGATCACGCTGATTTCAAAACCTATTTTAATCTTATCTGGAAGGAGCTGCACCATGAAACGACCTGAAACTGCGCAGGAAACCTTCCTGTATCAGCATCAGCAATACAAACGTAAAATACACTTTTTACGCATTTTTATCTTTGTGGTTTTTCTCGTTCTCTGGGAACTGGCAGCAGATCTGTCCTGGATCAATGACTTTATTTTCAGTTCCCCGAAACGGCTTGTCACCTGCTTTGTGCAAATGCTGATGGAAGGAATCATCTGGCAGCATGTCAGCATCACATTGTTGGAAACAATGATCAGTTTTGTGCTGGTCATTCTTTTTACCATTCTGATTGCAGTTTTGCTCTGGGCAAAAAAATCTGTCTCTGATGTATCAGAACCGTATATGGTTGTGCTGAACAGCCTGCCAAAATCTGCCCTGGCGCCACTGCTGATCGTATGGCTGGGCGGCAATTACAAAACCATCATCGTCACCGGAATGTCTGTGGCAATATTTGGTTCCATCCTCAGTCTCTATCAAGGCTTTCTGGGTGTCGATCCAAATCAGATGAAACTGATTGAAACACTGGGTGGGAATCGACGGAATATCCTGACAAAAGTTGTTTTTCCAGCCAATATTCCCAATCTGTTTTCCATCATGAAGGTAGACATCGGACTTTGTCTGGTAGGCGTTGTAATTGGTGAATTTATTTCTTCCCGCCGGGGGCTGGGATATATGATCATTTATGGCAGTCAAATCATGAAACTGGACTGGGTCATTCTTGGAATCGTGATACTCTGTCTGATCGCCATGGGATTGTATCAGCTGATTGTATGGCTGGAGAAATGGTATCTGAAAAAAGTATAATTATCTCCTCAAAATCGCTATATCGACAAACGTGAAAACGCTGTATCCAGATTATTTTCCGGATACAGCGTTTTACTGTCTTTACTGTTTTTTGCTATTATGTTCAACTAACCGTTTATTTATTATTTCATAATTTCCTGTCCATCAAGTGTCACTGAAACAATATCATCTACATTAATAAAATCCGGGAATCTCATCAGCCAATTGCTCTGATCATTGTCATTATCCAGCATAATAGATCCACTAAAGATTTTTGTGACGCCCTCTTCTTCTGCATAATATGCCTGTTCTTCTTTATCCATGGTATGATCTCCCATTTTCGCCCATGCAGGATCTGGTTTCTGATAACGATAGATCATGCCGTCTTTCATGGTAACTTCTACTTTTGAAAATGGAAGCTGTTCCAAAGGATCTGTTGACACATCATCTGTAGCATCTGTTTTCCAGCAAATTTTCAGATAACCACCGGTAATCTGAACGGTATCACATGATGCAATTCCTTCTACATCCAGATTAACCCTTTTTAAATCACCAGTTGGCGCCAGTTTGAATGTACCAAGCACTCCTGTCTTATTATTCCCACGAATTACCAGCTGGTCAGAAGTATTTTTTCTTCCATTCATATCAATAATAATCGCATAATAGTGGAATGTGTGACCATTTTCTATCACAATAAAATCATTTGCTGTACTTGCAGAAGAACCGGAAACAACACCAAAATCTCTTACTAGCATTGATTTTAAAGTTTCATTCTCCGTCTCTCCTGTGTCTTCACATTTTGCCCTGTAAGCATCTATTTCTTCCTTTGTATAGAAATCAGAGCCATCGATTGTAGAAAATGTCACATTTGATATCATAATCCCTTTCTCCTTATCATAAAGATAAGAATCCAATACAACCTTTACATTTCCATCTGTTAAACTCTGATCACTCTCTACAAACGCATCTGCGACCTGATAAACTGCTTCTGCAGAAGCATGCTGAAACATCATTGCAAAAAAGTGGATTGGATCTGTCCCTGTCTGTGCATAACAGATTCCGGTTCCTGCTCCGCCGGCCAGCACCAGACAGATAACAGCAGCTGCCACCTGTGACGTAATTTTTTTCTTTCTACGCAATCGTTTTACCTTTTCACAATAATTGTAGAGGATCAAACGTGCGTAAATTTCCTGCTTGATATACTCCATCTTTTTTGCATGGAAACAGCTTAATCCGATCGCATATTTCAATTCTCGAAAGGATGTTTCAATCCCCCATCTCATTGCGTAAACTTTTTTTATCTCATTTGCCGGGAACTCTTCCCTTGGTAGATTTATAATAATGCACTCATAAGAATCTTCGGAAATTGCAAACCTCACCACCCGAAAATTTAATGGATAAAACTTTCTGTCATTTAAATCCAGATAGTCAAAGGGGCTTGCTTTAGGAAGAACCTTGTATTTTTTCGGACTGGCTTTTACTTCTTTCGTCTGCTTCCTGGTTACTACAAGCTGCATAGTATGATCAAATTCTTCTTCATCAGGGAGTTCGAAACTCCCTGTCATGCTTCCCCCACCGCCGTCTTTGACGCGGATCAGGTAATACATTCCTTTTTCCAGGATATGAGCAAAAATATTATAGTTTTCATATCCTCTGTCAGCGATAAAGATGGTTTTCTTTTGCCCTGGATACCGATCAATCATCTGAAGCATCGCCAAAGATTCGTTTTCTTTGCGTGCGGGCTGTATCACAGCATCTGTATACCGCTTTTCACATAAATCATAGAGAGCATTCAGATGGAGCTGGTTAAATCCTTTATCTGTTGAGGTGGACTGGAAGTATGTGTCGGTATCTTCAGGATTGCGGGTGATATTCAGGGCAGAACCATCGCAGGCCAACAGTCGGTATCCATTGTAATTCCTTTGAAATGGAAAACTGAAAATAATCCAATAATTCTTTTTTTAACTGCCACTTTCCATAGACAGGATGAATTGAATAGTGGATGCAAAGTCCAGCTTCCTGCTTCTCGAAAAATCAGCATCCGGTTTTTTAGAAAACAGCCAAGGGGTAGATGCCATTTCCCTGATAAGGGATAATAGACTGCCTTTTACATCTTCAGCGAATGTCATAAGCGTTACCTCCAAAATAGAATATATTCAAGAGGCTTCGCCGCAAATTTTTCTATATTTGTCAAGTGTTTTTCTAAAAAGTTACAAAAAAGAGCAGGGTATATATTTCTACATACCTTGCTCTGTAAGGAGCACCCTTGCCAATGTCTTAACTAAATGACATTGGCAATATTGCAGTCCCACTCCGATTAATATCTTTGATTCTAAATAGAAATAAACGATACCTGATTATCTATAACAATTTTGATATCCCTTCTATTCCTTTACATTTGCCTAATCCCATACAATGTCTTCCAGTTCAATTTCATTACCCTGAATCATTTTCTTAAAATTTCCAATTACATACTCTTCTTTTATCATTCTTATATAAGTAGTATCTTCTCGCAACCTCTTTAACAATACAATCAAACCACCAATATCAAGCTGTCTGATAGAAGATACATTTCCAGACATCACATTTCCGGCCGTCCATAATACACTACTCCCTGTTGTGATTTCCATAGACAAATCAATAATTTTTCTGGTTTTAACATTATACAAATCTCTTGACATCCCCATAGTAAATTCATCATACATCAGCATATGCAATGTACCGATTAATAAGTTAATCAACTCTGACAATTTCGCTGATACTCCTATTTTAATCAAATCCCCTGTACTGATATATTTTGTCAGTTTTTCAACGGAAGTATTAGAAAGTATAAGATTTGCGGCCGGTATTTGTATACCTGCAGGTGTATATAAATCTGTTCCAATATGTATAATCTGCTTTATAAGAGACGCTACAAAAGCTCCCGGTTCCTCCTTTGTTCGTTGAGCCATCGATCCAAGCATCTGAATAGTAGATGCATACGCAGCAATTAGTGGATGCTTATAATCAGATGTATACACAACATGATTAGTTGTAAGCATTGGTAGTCCAACACCAGCAGCCAAGAGCGGTTTTTTTACACAAGTAATCGTATTGGTCATGATATTGCCAGTACCAAAAAGCAATCCCAAAACAGGATCATGCCCTAATGTTGAAAACCGATGATTTGCTCCTTTGAATAAAGACTGATTATCATCCGGCATCATTTCATCCAAATCATAATTCCAACTATTTCCTTTAGCAAAAACTCTCTGTATAGCATCCTTTGTCAAATTTGCTGTTGCATCGTAGGGAACACCCATTTTGGTTACAATGTGTTCCATGGATGCATAATACGGTCGTTCCTGTTTCATTTCACCATTGCCAAAAAGTTTCAAAAGCTTTTCTTGAAATTCATGCAATTTTGTTTCATTTCTATTTCCAGACCCTGCCTTTTGTATCTTTGTCAGTTCATTCAGAACAACTATCCGAGCCATCTGCAACCCTATTGCAGTAAACAAAAACTTTATATCCGCTCCTCTTAATCCTGTCTTATTCTCAAACTCACGATCTAGTTCATCCAATAATTCTCTCGAACAATATGCAACATCCGCCACTCGATTTGATTCATTTACAATCTTATTCATATTTCGAATAATGGACTTTGAATTTCCAGTTAATTTTGCATGTTTTTCTTGTAATTCCTCTAAAGACATTTTTCACACCTTCTTAATTATTCAGATCTTTAAGATTTGAATAAATCTGTTTCGCTTCATCTATTTTTGCTTGTTCTGCACGTTCACGCTCCAATTTGCCAATATATTCTTCATAAGCTTTTATCAGTGCCTCATATTCAGAAAATGCCTGAGCTACATTTTTCTTCTGTTTTAAAAATTCATCTGCCTGTCTTTTTAATTTATCTTGATATTCTTCTGACGCTTCTACATATCCATCTTTCATTCCATCCAAACGGCCTTTATTCTTATCCTCAATCCATCGATTATAAAAATGTTCAACTGCAATCCAACCAATCACCTCTGTCAGCCCAGATGCCGTCGCAGCATTAAACACATTGCCAAGTCCCGGAATCCAGCCACCTAATATCTGAGACAGAGTTCTTCCTGCCACTGCTCCTGCCACTGAACTTATGATACTCTTTGCCGCTGCTTCTGTTATATTTAAATCAAATACCCGACCAAGAGCCACAATCATACCTATCTGAGAAGGTGTTATTATAGCGGCATCGGAACATGGAATCTGTGCTAATCCAGCTCCTACTCCACCACAACCTACAGCTACCCCATGTATAATTACTGAACATTTATCCTGCATATCTTGCGGCAAATCCATTTTTTTCACTTTACCTGATTCCTTCAATGACGACTGACCAAAATATTCATCCCACTTTCTTAATTCCTGCAGTATATTTGTCATCACATTCATATCTAATGCTTCACTAATATGATATTCTTTTTTCGTACAATTCACTAAATAAAGATTCATCTCTTTTTTTTCAGAATCAAATGAAATCAATGACAAATCTTTATACCGGAAATAATCCGCTTTTCCTACATATCTATAATAAAAACCATCTGTCATAAAAAGAAATCCCATCTTTGAAGTATTAAACCATGTCGTATCAAAAAAAGCCAACATATTATGTACCGCTAAATGATTATCAAAATATTTAATGAGTTTTTCCATTATATTATCAGGTACATCAGGAGCAAAATATCGATGATAGGATTCATCTTCTTTTGTTAAACGCTGTTCGTAATTTCGAATTGTATCAATCATCATTCCCTTTTTCATTGTTAAATCCATTTTTATTCCTCCGTTATTTCTATAATTTTTTTGTTTCTTTTATTTTTTCAATAACCTAGATCTCTTACTCATATCAGTCAGCCTCCCTGCTTCACACATTTCACAACATCTCCCTGACTCTTCAGCCACATCTCAATCCCAGATCCAAACACTTCCGCCGACACCGTATACACCCCCTCTTTCTCCTCTAAAATCTGAGCCGTCGGCAGTCGATCCAGAACCGCATCAATATCCGCGCCGGAATACTGAAATTTTACCTTTTGCAGTCTGCCGCCATACATAAACTGGATCCGTTTCCGGAATTCTCCTTCTTCGAACCGATCACTGTACGGCACCGCAAAATGCTCTCTTAATATTTTTATATTTTTTATCCGATCTACCCGATAAATAGTCGGAAACGTATCATTTGGATTCTGGAAGGCTTTCTCTTTGTCAATTCCATCGATGTAGGCAACCAGATAAAAATAAAACTCGGAAAAGATCACTCCGACCGGTTTCACCTTTCTGCTCACCACTTCACGATGCTTCAACTTCTGATATTCAATTTCCAGATACTGCTGCAATCTGACCGCCTGCTCCAGTTCCCAGATCCGATTCAGCAATGGCTTCCCATGCCGCAGTTGTACATAGTGCTCTTTTTCGTTTCCAAGCAGATCATTAAGCAACTTCATATCTTCTTCCCGGCTGCATAAATGCACCAGCTTTTCAATGATTGGATTCAGTTCATCCGTCGTCAGCGCCCGGCTCTCCAATAAAATTTTTGCAATCACCAGCAGTTCTTTTTCATCTAACTGTGTCTTTTTCCTTGTCTGAAGAATGTATCCGCCCTTCTTTTTGTCGTACACAATCTCCTGTATCTCACCGGATACAGATGCCTGTTCTTGCAAAAAACACTGCATATCCGTAATGTCTCTCTGAATCGTTCTCTCTGCTACTTCGTAACGATTGCTTTCTTCCTGCTTATTTATAACCTTCCCCTGTTTTACCCTTGTGAAAATTGACAGAATCCGTCCGGCTTTATTTTCTGATTCTTTTCCCATTTTTGTAACTCCTTTTTTACTTTTCTCCGATTATACAATTACAAATGGACAAATACTGTCACTGCACGAATATTTTCTTAACATTCACAAAGACATCATATGTCTTTGGATTCCACATTTTGTCCTATATCAGGACATTGATTTACGATTCTTAGTATAACATTATTCTTGTCCTAAAACAAGACAGGAGGGCATCGTATGGCACGGATTATTGATACCGCATCCAAAAATTTGATTGGTGAAAAAGTGAAAAAATTACGCAAAGAAAAACATATGAGCCAACAGCAGCTCTCTGATCGATTAGAAATCATGGCAATCTACATCTGCCGCTTTGCGGCCTGTCGCTCAAATAGTTCAAAATAGCTTTTACTTCGTATTTTCCATTCAAAGCATAGGCGTCATACGGCTGCGATTCCGCACGTTCCTCTTTCCAGAAGTATGGTAAAAATTCTGCCAGAATTTCTTCCTCTGTCTGAGTTTC
>OLPG01001910.1_pt1 | contig 15960 bp, 15 predicted proteins | sample 1672311 | NCBI WGS metagenome assembly OLPG01 (sample SAMEA3136670, study PRJEB25190) | human gut metagenome | biome: human gut; feature: human-associated habitat; material: faeces | place: Austria | collected 2013
GGTAGGGAGGGGGGAGTCGGAACACCCCTCCCTGCCTCTGGCCCAGCGGAGCGTCCCTGCACGCTGAAGGCAAGCAGAAAGTCACCCCGCAAAGCGCACACTTTTCTGGTTCTCTTTTGGTGTCAAAAGAGAACATCCCCGGGCAGCAGTGTTTTAGTTTTCCCCCCTTTTTCAGCCATTCGCGCAGTTTTAACCCCCATTCGCGCAGAATTTCTTTTGTTTTTGCCTAGTTTATGGTATATTTATGGTAACGACACCCCGTATAAAACCCACACGAAAGGAGCGAAACTTTATGAAAGCCAAACGCATTGTAAGCATCCTGCTGACCGGCAGTATGCTGCTGTCCCTGCTGCCGGTGTCTGCACTGGCAGCCGCCCCGGTGTTCGATGCACCCGCCCAGACCACGGCCAAAAAGGCTGCACCCCTTGTACAGGAGGCCGACGTCTCCCGCAGCACCGAGGAGGAAGCCGCCACCCGCAGCAGCCGTGATCTGGACGCAGAGAACAACACCGCCGAAAGCATTACCATCGATCTGGACGCCAAAGGCAATCCCACAAGCCAAGGTGACGTTGCCCATTGGTACTACAACGCAACCGCCTTGTTCTTGAACTCCGGCACCTTCACCCTGCAGCCCTCCTCGGAGCCCGGGGCAGCAAGCGCATTGCAGCCGGGTCTCTTTATTAAGAGATCTGCCGAATTTAAGGGCGGCACCGCCGGCAATTGGACCACCAACCGGGGCACCATCTCCGGCGGCACCTTCCAAGGAGAAGCGTCCAACCAGGGCACCATCTCCGACGGCACCTTCCAAGGGGCTATGTCCAACGACGGCACCATCTCCGGCGGCACCTTCCAAGGGGATGTGAACAACAACTACCGGGGCACCATCTCCGGCGGCACCTTCCAAGGAGAAGCGTCCAACCGGGGCACCATCTCCGGCGGGACCTTTGAAAAGAAAGTGCTGCTCATGAATGGTGACGCTTCCATCACCATCAGCGACGGCCTGTTTGACGGCGTGGTTGTCAACAAAGGACGTTACGGCTCGCTTTCCATCACCGGCGGCCTGTTTACCAAAGATGTGGATGTATACACCATCAGCACGGGCAATCTTTCTATCACCGGCGGTTATTTTGTGGCAAAGCCTATCATGCCGCAAGGCAGCAACACCGGCTTTGCCACTGTGCGCGATCAGAATGGCAGAACCTTCCAAGTGCCTGTAAATGAAGACTTTTCTGAAAACGGCTACGGAACCCTTTATGTGCCTCACGGTACATCTGAGCAGGCAAACCCCATTACCGTAAAGACCGATACCGTATTGACCGACTGCCTTGCAGACGGCGAATCCATTATGGATAGCGTACAACAAAACGCGGACGGCAGTTACACCATCGAGGTATCCCAGCCGAAGTCCATCGTGCTGGTGACCGCGGAGCCTACACCGCCTACACTGGATGACTCCGAGATCGACTCGGCGTTCTCCTCCGGTGCAGCCGCACTTGGCGTGGTACTGGGCACTGCGGGTCTGGGTTATGTCGCTTATATCAACGGCACTTCCCTGTATCTGCACTATGCGCTGCCGGACGGCTTTATCCCCTCCACCCGGCAGGAGCTGGCAAACGTCCTGTGGACGACTGCCGGCAAGCCCGACCCTGTAAGCACCGCCCTGTATACCGATATCCCCGCTGACAATATCGAGCAGCAGAAGGCCGCCCGCTGGTGCGTGGAGCAAGGTCTGCTCTCCGACTACGGCGCAACCTTCGGCCCGGACACCACGGTGACCAATGCCCGCATCATCCGCGCATGGAACAGCCTGAAAAAGGTGCCTGTGACCATCACAAACTAATCATCCTCATATTCATCCTTTCATGTACACCGCCGCCCGGCTTGCTTTCACAGGCCGGGCGGCGGTGTTTTCACTCCTCCATCTGCTTTGCCAGAAAGGCCGCTGCCACTGCAACCGCCTTGCACTGGGCGTCCTCCGGGCAGGCGGCGCGGTCCTCGGTCAACAGACCCACCGCGCCGGTCACGTCCCCGCCCGCCAGTACCGGTGCGGCGCATAGCAGCACCCGGGGTGCGCCCTCGCAGGGCAGCAGGGTCTTTTCCGGTGCGCCGGGGCTCTGGTAGGGCTTGCGGGCTTCCATCAGCTTTTCCAGCGGCTGGCTGATGCTGCGGTCGGTCAGCTCCCGCCGCCCGCTGCCGCTGACCGCCAGAATGCGGTCCCTGTCGCACACAAAGGCGGTCAGCGCAAACTGGCGGCTGAGCACCTCTGCCAGCTGGGCGGCAAGGGTGTTCACCTCGCCCATGGGCGAGTACTTTTTAAAGATCACTTCCCCATCGCCGGTGGTAAAGATCTCCAGCGGGTCGCCCCGCCGGATGCGCTGGGTGCGGCGGATCTCCTTGGGGATCACCACCCTGCCAAGCTCGTCGATGCGGCGCACGATACCGGTTGCTTTCATTATTTTGCCCTCCTTGCGGTTTCCTTTGTATGTAGTATCTGTCAGCGGCGGCAAATTATACCGGCAGCACATTTTTTGCTTTGCCCGCCGCATTGCGTTCCGGGCGGGGTTCTGCTACAATAAATAGGAATAAACCCAAAGAAAGCAGGTGTCCGCATGGCACACATCCTTATTCTGGGCGGCGGTGCCGCCGGACTGGCCGCTGCGCTGGCGGCTGCACAGGCCGCGCCCGCTGTCCGCGTCACGGTGCTGGAGCGCAACCCCAAGGTGGGCAAAAAGCTGCTGGCTACCGGCAACGGCCGCTGCAATCTGGACAACACCGCCATTGCGCCGGAAAAGTACTTCACCGCCGACCCCGCCGCACTGCGCCCCCTGCTGGCGGCGGTGGATGCCGCCGCGCCGCTGGCGTGGTTTGAGCAGCTGGGGCTGTACACCCGCACCGATGAGGCCGGGCGGGTGTACCCCTATTCCAATCAGGCCGCCGACGTGCTGGCGCTGCTGGAACTGCATTTGCAGCGGCACACCGTACAGCTGCGCACCGGCTGCACGGTAAGCACCCTGCGGCAGAGCAAGGGCGGCTACGCGGTGCAGTTTACCACCGCCGAGGGCGGCACCGAAAGCCTGCGGGCAGATGCCGTTATCTGCGCCATGGGCGGCGCCGCCGGGCCGCAGTTCGGCACGGACGGCTTCGGCACCCGCTTTGCCGCCGACTGCGGCGGGCAGATGCGCCCCCTTTACCCCTGCCTGACCGCCCTGCAATGCGCAAAGCCGAACAAGAGCCTTGCGGGCATCCGCGCCAAAGCCGCCGCCCGCCTGCTGGACGGCGACCGGGTGCTGGCAGAAGAAATGGGCGAGGTACAGTTTACCGACTACGGGCTTTCCGGCATCTGCATCATGCAGCTGTCCGGCCTGCTTGCCCCCGGGCGCAGCCCGAAGCACCCGGCGGTGGAACTTGATCTCTTCCCCGCTGTGCCGGAGACAGAGCTTGCCGCCCTGTTTGCGGCGCGTGCACCGCTGCTTGCCGAGGACACGGCGGCGGCGTTCTGGCTGGGGCTTTTGCACGGCAAGCTTGGCCGCGCCCTCTGGGCTGCCGCCGCCTTGCCGGATACTGCCCCCCACGCCCTGCCCGCAGGCAGCTGGCAGAAGCTTGCCCGCACCGCCAAGCACTGGCGGTTCGAGGGGCTTGCCCCCTGCGGCTGGCGGCAGGCGCAGACCACCGGCGGCGGGCTTGCCCTGACCGAGGTGGAACCGACCTTCCAGTTCAAGGGCTGTCCGGGGCTGTACTTCGTGGGCGAAACACTGGACTGCGCCGGAAGCTGCGGCGGCTTCAACCTGCACTGGGCGTTCGGCAGCGGCCTTGCCGCCGGGCGGGACGCCGCAAAGCACCTTTGCAGCCGAAAACGGTAACAAAAAAGGGCTCCTGAAGCGCCAGCTGGCGCTTCAGGAGCCCTTTTTATTTTTACTCGCCCTTGGAAAGCAGCTTTGCACGCTCCAGTGCAGGGCGCAGTGCCAGATACAGCACCACGGCGCAGGCGGTGGAAGCCACACTGTTCACAAAGGTGACGCCGCCGGCGATCTTGGTCAGCGCCTGTGCCACGGTGTACTCCTGCCCAAAGATGTACACGTTGCGGAAGTAGCCAAGGAAGGGGTCGGTGAACACGTTCAGCAGCAGACCGGAACCCGCAGAGACGATCACCTTGACCAGATACCCGGCGCTGTGACGATCCTGATCCCGCAGCTTGAACACCTTATGTGCCACGGCACCGCAGGTGATGCCGATGATGAACTTGAGCACGAAGGTGGTAATGGCGTAGCCCGGGTCACCGGCAAGGATATCTGCCAGTGCCAGACCGATGGCACCCGCCAGACCGCCGGATACACCGTCCAGCAGCAGCGCCGTCAGGGCGGTAAAGGTGTTGCCCAGATGGAACGAGGAGCCGCCGTAGAACGGGATGCGGAAGAACAGGTAAGCCACAAGGCTCAGCGCAGCCATCACACCGGTAAGCGCCAGCTCGTGCACCGTAAAGCGGCGCTTGTACAGCACACTGAAAAACAGGATCAGGATAACGACGACTGCCAGCAGCAGCCACATTGCAGTAGTAGACATGATACTTTCCCTCCAATCGCGCCGATAACCCCACAAAACCACTTGACATTTGGGTGTCCGGCGGGTATGCTCCTATTATACGCAGAACTGACCCCATGAAAATACCCAGAATAAAGTTTTTTTATGGGGTCAGTTTGACGCAATGCCCAGACAGGAGGGACATTCTATGGTACATCTGACCACGGCACTGGACCCGGCTTCGGCGGTGCCGCTGTACGAGCAGCTCTACCGCAGCCTTGCCGCCGAGATGCGGGCGGGCACTCTGACGGCGGGCACCCGGATGCCCGGCAAGCGGCGGCTGGCGGCAGAGCTGTCGGTCTCGGTGAACACGGTGGACACCGCCTACCAGATGCTGGCAGCCGAGGGCTACCTGACCGCCCGGGAGCGCAGCGGCTTCACGGTGCAGGAGTATCTTGCCCTGCCGCAGGGGGTGCAGCCGCCCGCCGCGCCCTCTGCGCCGGCGGCAGAGCACCCCGCCGACACCGCCCCGCCGGTACAGTTCGATTTATCCACCCGAGGCGTGGACCCGGGGCTGTTCCCCTTCCGCACATGGGCGCGGCTGCAAAAGGAACTGCTGTACTCCGCGCCGGAGCTGCTCACCCCCGGGGATGCCCGGGGCGACGCTGCTCTGCGGCAGGCGCTGGCAGAGTATCTGGCCGAGTACCGGGGCGTGCAGTGCGACCCGGAGCAGCTGGTGGTGGGCGCAGGACTGGAATATCTGCTGGGGCTGCTGGCACCGCTGCTGCCCGGCCCTGCTGCCGTGGAGACTCCCGGCTACCCCCGCGCCCGGCAGGTGCTGGAAAACAACGGCGTGTCCTGCCGCTGCCTGCCGGTGGACGCGGATGGGCTGTCGCTGACAGCCCTTTCTGCCAGCGATGCGGCGGTGTGCTACGTCACCCCCAGCCACCAGTTCCCCACCGGGGTCACCATGCCCGCCGGACGCCGGGCCGAGCTGCTGCACTGGGCAGCCCGCGCCCCGGGGCGGCGGTACATCATAGAGGACGACTACGACTCCGAGTTCCGTTTTGACACCCGCCCGCTGCCCAGTTTGCAGGGCATGGCGGGCGCAGACGGCCCGGTGGTGTACCTGTCCACCTGCTCCCGCAGCCTTGCCCCGGGCATCCGTATCGCCTACATGGTACTGCCCCGGCAGCTGCTGGGCGCATGGCAGGTCAAGTACCGGCTGTACTCCGGCACGGTAGGGCGGTTTGAGCAGCAGACCTTGGCGCGCTTTATCACCGGGGGGTATTTCACCCGGCACTTAGCGCGGGAGCGCACCGCCTACAAAGCCCGCCGGGATGCGCTGGTGGCGGCGCTGCGCACCTCCTTTGCGCCGGAGGAGCTGACCCTTGCGGGGCTGCACACCGGTCTGCACCTGCTGGCACAGCTGAAAGACCCGCCGCCAGACGCCGCCCTGCGGGCTGCTGCCCGGCAGTATGGGGTGCGCTGTTCCCTGCTGAGCGACTACGACCTGACCGGCACGGCGCACTCTGCCGCCGGGACGCTGGTGCTGGGTTACGGCTCACTGCCGGACGCAGACTGCGCCGCCGCCGGGGAGAGGTTGAAAAAGCTCTGCACCGCCGCCCGGGAGGCATCGGACACCGTATAGTGTCCGCCTGCCCAGTCCCCGGGCAGGGCGTCAGCGGTGATATCCACCGGCTCGGCGCTGGTGGCTAAAAATTCCAGTGTACGCTCCAGCGTTGCAAGGTCTACGGCGGTCAGGCTGGTCAGCAGACTGCCGCTCACCTCCCGCAGACCCTGCGGCAGGGTGGTGGGCAGCAGCTCCAGCGCCTGCCGGAAAAACGCATCCCACACCGCCGCCCGGGCGGCGGCGCTGCGCCGGGGCGAAAGAGAAGTGTCGGCATCCAGCGCCGCTAAAAAGCTGTGGGCATCGGCGGCAGAAATGCCCTGCACCCCGGTGCCCTTGCCGTACCGCGCCAGCTGCTCCGGTGTGAGCGCCCCGGTAAAGCCCACCCGCACTGCGCCGTACCGCGCCGCAAGCTTTGTCAGCACCGCCGGGGCGATGGCAAGATAGTCGGTATCCTCCGGCAGAGCGAACACCTCGCTCAGCGCTTCCCGGCAGCGGGCGGGGCCCGCGGCGGCGTAACAGTCCGCAAGAGGGACGTTCTTGCCCCCAAAGGGCACTTCCAGCGCGGCGGGCACCGCCAGCAGATGGATGCAGTTCTGCCCGGCGTTCAGGTAGACCAGCACAAAGCCCGGGGTCTCGTCTGCCACGCACAGCAGCACGGTGCACCGGTCGGCGGCTTTGGGCAGACGGATGGGCACTCCGCTCTGGCTTTTTGCGGCCTGCCGCAGACTGCTGCGCAGCTGGGCGCGGCTGAGCAGCACTGTGCCGCCCACCAGCGGCAGCAGCACCAGCAGGGCGGCGCACAGCGCCGCCCAGAAGGGACGCCAGCCGCTGCGTTTTGCGTGTTTCATGGCTCTGCCTCCTTTTTGTGCATAAAGCATAGCCCAGCGGGCGACCCTTTATGCAGAAAGGCAGGGATGCTGCATGGATCAAACAGAAAACCCCAACAAAAAAGACCGCGAGGAACAGGAGGACTTCTGGCTGACGCTGGAACCCCTTCCCGCACCCGCCCCCGAAAAGCCCTCCGCACCGCATGAGGAGTAAGGCTGCTGCATAGGATACGGTAAAAAAGGGGGGATGGGATGCCAGAGCGGTTCATGCGGGGAATCGAGGCCGTAAACGGCATCGTGTGGGGGCCAATGGGGCTGGGGCTGCTCTTCGGCACCGGGCTGCTGCTGACGGTGCGCACCGGGGGCTTCCAGCTGCGGCGGTGGGGCTACTGGATGCGGCACACCCTCGGTGCCATCCTGACCGACCGGAGCGTCACCGCTCATACCGCCCGCGAGGAACAGGCCATCAGCCAGTTCCAGAGCCTGTGCACCGCGCTGGCGTCCACCATCGGCACCGGCAACCTTGTGGGGGTGGCTACCGCCATCCTTTCCGGCGGGGCGGGGGCGGTGTTCTGGATGTGGGTCATGGCACTGCTGGGCATGATGACCAGCTACGCCGAGAACGTGCTGGGCATCTACTACCGCCGCAAAGACCCGGCGGGCGGCTGGCGCGGCGGGCCGATGTACTACCTGCGGGACGGCCTTGGCGGCAAGCCGGGGCGGGTGCTGGCGGTGCTGTTTGCTGCGTTCTGCGCGCTGGCAAGCTTTGGCATCGGCAACCTGAGCCAGCTCAATTCCATCGCAGGCAACCTGAAAGCGGCGTTTGGCGTGCCGGAGGCCGTTACCGGCGCAGTGCTGGCGGCAGTGTCGGCGGTGATTTTGCTGGGCGGGCTGAAACGTGTGGCTGCTGTGGCAGAACGGCTTGTCCCCGCCATGGCGCTGCTGTACATCGTGGGTGCGCTCACCGTGGTGGGGGTGCACATCACTGCCGTCCCGGCGGCGCTTGCCGCCATCGTAAAGGGCGCATTCGGGCTGCGCGCCGCCGGTGGGGGCATGGTGGGCTACGGGCTGTCCCGGGCGGTCACTTGGGGCTTCAAGCGGGGTGCTTTTTCCAACGAAGCCGGGCTTGGTTCCTCGGTGATGGTGCACGCGGCTTCCAACGTAAAAGAGCCGGTACAGCAGGGCATGTGGGGCATTTTTGAGGTGTTTGCAGACACCATGGTGGTGTGCACCCTGACGGCGCTGGTGGTGCTGACCTCCGGCTTTGTGGATCTGGACACCGGGCGCATTGCCGCCGGGGCGGCGGGCAGTGCACTGGTGGGGCATGCCTTTGACGCCGTGTTTGGCGCGCTGGGGTCCAAGCTCATCGCAGTGTGCATCCTGCTGTTCGCCTACTCCACCGCGCTGGGCTGGAGCTGCTACGGCTGCAAAGCCGTGGAGTATCTCTTCGGCGCGGGGGCTGGGACATTTTACCGGGTGCTGTTCGTAGCGCTGATGCCGGCGGGCGCAGTGATGCGGCTGGACCTTGCATGGACGCTATCCGACACCTTCAACGGCCTGATGATGCTGCCGAACCTCATCGGCGTAGTGGCGCTGTCCGGCACGGTGGTGAAGATTACCCAAAACTACCTTGCCCGCAAGCTGCACGGCAGCGCCGCGCCGCCGCTGTTGTCTGCGGGTGAGACGATTTAGAATGGCTTCCGCTGCGCTCTAGCCATATTCAGCGGAAAATTATTTTTTATTTCGGGTTTCAGGAAAGTCTGCGGACTTTCCTGAAACCCTTTTTCACGGGAAGGGTTTGGAACGAACTCCCTCAGTCAAAACCTGACGGTTTTGACAGCTCCCTCTGGGAGGGAGCCTTTGGCATGACGGGAAAGTTTCCGGCTCAAGCACAAAGTTTGTGGGCGTGCCTGCTCCCCCTTGGGGGAGCTGTCGCGCAGCGACTGAGGGGCTTTGAATCGGCGGAGCCGGAAAAAACGGTTAAAAGATCTTCACGCCGAACAGGCGTGAATCTTCAGTTTTTTCCGGTGGAGCCCTCTTCTTTGGGATCGTCAAGGGCGTGCAGCCCTTGGCCCGTTGCGGGGTGGGTGGAGTCCAGAGGTAGGGAGGGGGGAGTCGGAACACCCCTCCCTGCCTCTGGCCCAGCGGAGCGTCCCTGCACGCTGCTGGCAAGCAGAAACTTTCCCCGCAGCGCGCAATACGCTTTTCTGGTTCTCTTTTGGTGTCAAAAGAGAACATCCCCGCCCTTATTTCCCCACACAAAACCGCTCGAACACCTGTTCAATGACGGCTTCCGAAGCGTTTTCGCCGGTCAGGTCGCAGAGGGCGTCCAGCGCGTCATCTACGCAGACCGAGACGGCGTCCAGCCCAAAGCCGCCGGCGGCGGCATCCAGTGCACCGGCTACGGCGTCCCGGGCGCGGAGGGCGGCAGAAAGCTGCCGCTGCCCGGACAGGCTGGCGGCATGGGGGTCGATGCTGCCGGTACCCAGCAGCCGCGCCACCGCAGCGGCGATGACCTTGCGGCTCCCCTCTTCCCGGCAGCAGACCGGCAGCACCATGGCAAAATAGGGGGCGATGAGCTCTGCATCGAACTGGGTGGGCTTGTCCTCTTTGTTGACAAGGGCAATGGCGGGGCGACCGGCGCAGCGCTGCGCCAGCGCCAAGTCCTCCCGGCTGGGCGGCTCGGAGCCGTCAAAGACGGCTAAGATTAGTCCCGCTTCTTCCAGTTTTTTCCAGCTGCGGCGGATACCCTCGGCTTCAATGGCGTCCTCGGTCTCCCGCAGACCGGCGGTGTCGAAGAGGTTCAGCCGGATATCCCCCAGCTGCACCGCCTGCTCCACCACATCACGGGTTGTGCCCGCTACCGGGGTGACGATGGCGCGGTCGAACCCTGCCAGCAGGTTCAGCAAGGTGGACTTACCCGCGTTGGGGCGTCCCACGATGGCGCAGTCCACACCCTCGCGCAGCACCGCACCGGCATCGTAACTACGGATAAGGCCGTCCAGCTCTTCCCGCACCGCGCCCAGCACGGTACGCAGGTGGGCGGGGTCCAGCTCCGGGACATCCTCCTCCGGGAAGTCCACCCAAGCAGCCAGATGCGCCTGCAGGGCGGTCAGCTGGGCTTTCTGAGCGTTGATCTTTTTCGCCAGTGCGCCGCCCAGTGCGGCGTTTGCCAGCGCTGCCCCCCGCCGTCCGTCTGCCGCAATCAAGTCCATGACCGCTTCCGCCTGGGTCAGACCCAGCTTGCCGTTCAGAAAGGCACGGCGGGTGTACTCGCCGGGGGCGGCAGGCTGCGCGCCCGCTGCAAGGCAGGCTTCCACCAGCCGCCGCGCCACCGCGCTGCCGCCGTGGCAGGAAAGCTCCACCACATCCTCGCCGGTATAGCTGTGGGGCGCACGGAAAAACAGAGCAACGCCCTCGTCAAAGGCTTCTTCCCTGTCCACGAAATGCCCGAACAGTGCGGTGTAGCCCTTAGCCTGTTCCACCTTTTTTGCCGGGTTTGCCGGGTGGAACACCCGGGCAGCCACGGCATAGCTCTCTGCGCCGGACAGGCGCACCACGGCAATGCCGCCCGCCCCGGGGGGCGTTGCGATGGCGGCAATGGTCGATCCCTGCATACTGCATCCTTTCCGCGCACCCGTCCTGCGGGTGCGCTATGCTGGTGCGCCCGGCACGGCAGACCTGCCGCAGCGCACACTTTCTGATTTTACAGTCTATTTTACCACGTTTTTGCACAAAAAGATACACCCGCCGCGCGGTTTTTCCACATCTTCCAAAATGTTTGTGGAAAAAAGGAATGAAAATGGTGGGCAGCATCCTCGCCCTCTCAGTCAAGCCCTGTCGGGCTTGCCAGCTCTCCCAAGGGGAGAGCCCTTGGCATAGCGGTATAGTTTCAGGCTCAAGTGCAGAGTTTGTGGTTTCGCCAGAGCCTCTCCCTTTGGGAGAGGTGGATTTGCGAAGCAAAGACGGAGAGGGCGAGGATGCTTGCCTGAGAACGAACCCTCTCAGTCTCGCTACCGCTCGCCAGCTCCCTCGAGGAGGGAGCCTTTGGCATGGCGGCACTGTTTCCGGCTGAAGCGCAAAGCTTGCGGGCGTACCCGCTCCCCCTTGGGGGAGCTGTCGCGCAGCGACTGAGGGGCTATAAATGGAGAAGCGAAAAAAGCGTTAAAGCGATAGCGCCGACTGGCGCAGCGCTAGCTTTTTTGTGCTTCGACTTCTTCTTTAGGTTTGTCAAGGGCGTGCAGCCCTTGACCCGTTGCGGGGTGGGTGGAGTCCAGAGGTAGGGAGGGGGGAATCGGAACACCCCTCCCTACCTCTGGCCCAGCGGAGCGTCCCTGCACGCTGAAAGCAAGCAGAAACTTCCCCCGTGGAGCGTGATACCTTCCAAATCTTCCCGGCTGCGGACAAGGCAAAAGCGCCCCGCACTTCCGGTGGAAATGCGGGGCGCTGCATGGTTTTATTGAAACCTGCCGATCACAGCTCGATCTTGCCGAAGCTGAAATCTGCAAAGTCGTCCACGCGCTCGGTGCGCTTGGGTGCTACGGGTGCTGCACTCTCGGCGTCGCGGGGGGCGTAGGTGCGCTCCGGCACGCTGGACGGACGCGGGCCGCGGGGTGCACCGCTGCGATTGCCGCGGTAGCCGCCATTGCGGCCGCCGTTCTCGCTGCGGCGCTCACCGCGATAACCGCCATTGCGGTTGCCGCCGGGACGACGGCCATTCCGGTTGCCGCCACGGCCACGGCGCTCGCCGTAGGTATTCTCGGTCTGAGCATCCGGTGCGGTGGAGTAGATGACCACGCGGCGGTCACGGCCCTCGCCCTTGCTCTCGCTGCGCACACCCTCCATCTTGCTGATGGCAGAGTGGATGATGCGGCGCTCGTAGGGGTTCATGGGCTCCATGGCAAAGCTGCGGCCGGTCTTGCGCACCTTGGCGCCAATGCGCTGTGCCAGTGCGGTCAGGTCGCTCTCGCGCTTGTCGCGGTAACCGGCAACGTCCAGACCCAGCTTGATGTAATCGCCCTCCAGACGGTTTGCCACAAGGCTTGCCAGATAGGACAGGCTCTCCATGGTCTCGCCGCGGCGGCCGATGAGGGCACCCAGCTTTTCACCGTCCAGACGGATGATGGTGGCTTCGCCCTTCTGCACGGCGCTGAAGGTCACATTCTCCACGCCCATCAGGGTGATGACCTCCCGCAGATAGTCCACAGCGGCCTTCACCTTGGCGTTCTCCTCGATGACGATGGGCTCTTCCACCTCTTCTGCCTCCTCGGCAGCTTCGGCGGGCTGCTGGGCAGCGGGGGTCTGCTCTGCGGCGGGAGCGGCAGGCTCTGCCACAGCAGCGGGCGTTTCCTCTGCCACAGGAGCAGTCTCCTGCACGGGGGCGGCAGTCTCAACAGGCTGCTCTGCCACCGGCTTTGCGGGTGCAGCGGCGGGGGCATCCGGCAGTTCCACACTCACACGCACCTTGGCGGGGGTGGTCTTTAAGCCCAGAAAACCGGTCTTCTGGGGCATTTCCAGCACTTCATAGCTGACATTCAGATCGTCGGCCTGCACGCCCAGCAGGGCGCAGGCTTTGGCGCGGGCTTCGTCCACCGTCTTGCCGGTGGATTCCTGTGTACGGATCATAACCGTTTACCTCCCTTGTTACTGTTTATCCTGCTTGTCAAGCTCGCTCAGCGGCACGGTGCGCTCGTCCTTGTAGCGCTCGGCGTCCAGCTGACGGGCATACTCCAGCCGGCGCTTGTTCATCTCGCTGGCAGAAAGGTTCTTCTCCATGGTCTTGCCGGTCTTGGGGTCGGTCACCGTGATGGTGGTGTTCTTCACACCACGCTTTTCCTGCTTGCGCTTTGCGGCGATCTCCGCTTCCACGTCCTTACGCATCTTCTCAGGGTCGTAGAACTTGCGCATGACCTGAGTCTGTACGGTCATAACGATGTTGGAAATGACGTAGTACAGAGAGAATGCCAGAGGGAAGGTAAAGCAGAAGAACAGGTACATCAGCGGCATCATGTACATGGTCAGCTTCATGCTGCCCTGCATCTGCTGGCCGGAAGCCTTCATGCTGATGTGGGTGGACAGGAACATAGTGATGACCGACAGCAGCGGCAGCACGATATCCAGAGACAGACCGATCTGCGGGATGCGGGTCAGGTCGATGCCAAGGAAGTTCATGTGCTGGCCGAACTCGGTGATGGTAGCGATCTGCTCGACGCTGAAGCAGCCCAGCACGCCGCTGTTGCCTGCCAGTACCTCGGCGATGATGTTGGTATCGCGGGTGATGGCGGTAAAGGAGATGCCGGCGGCGGTCATAGCCTCGCCAGCGCTGGCCAGTGCAGCGGCGCTGATGTGGAAAATGCGCTCCAGCGGGTTATACACCACGCCGATAACACCGAACATGACAAGGAAATTCAGCAGCATGGGCACGCAGCCGGCCGTGGGCTTATAGCCAAAGTCCTGCTGCAGCTTCATCAGCTCAGCCTGCTGCTTTTCGGGCTTGTCCTTGTACTTGGTCTGGATCTCCGCGATCATGGGCTGGAAAGCAGACATTTTCGCCATGCTCTTCTGCTGGCTGGTCTGCAGGGGGATCTTGACGATGTTGATGAGCAGGGTGAAGAGGATGATGTCCCAGCCGTAGTTCGGCAGCAGCTTGTAGATCCACTCCATGACATAGCCGAGAGGACCGCTCAGGATGTAAAAGAAGTTCATACCTTTGTCCATTCTGCCCCGGCTGTGGCCCGGGACGCATTATTTTTTTATCGTAGGACACGCCGCCCACAGTGCAGCGCGTCACAAGAAGCTGATTCAAATGCCGGGGGAACTCCCCCAGTCTCGCTGCGCTCGACAGCCCCCTCTGAGATGGGGCTCCTGACGCAACTGCAAACTTTGTGCTTTAGCCGAAAACTCTATCGCTATGCCAAGGGCTCCCTCTCCGAGGGAGCTGGCACGGCGCAAGCCGTGACTGAGGGAGTTTTCATAAAAGGCTTATCCCCCATGCCGCTTTTCAAACAGCTTTGCGGGCTGTAGGTTGCGGGCGGGGCTTTGCCAGCAGCCGGGCGGCGGCACGGGGTCGTATCCCCACCTGCCCAGCGGATTGCACCGGGCAATACGCCATGCGCCCAGCAGGATGCCCTTTACACAGCCGTGGGTCAGGATGGCCTGCATGGTGTAGTTGCTGCAGCTGGGCGAAAACCGGCAGCTGCGGCCGATCCATGGGCTGAGAGTGTACTGGTAGATGCGGATGGGCACGCACAATGCCCTGCGGCAGAGCATTTGCAGCCGGTTCACGCGTGGGACTCCGGCTTTTGTTTGCGGGCAGGGGGCACGGTGGCGGGCGGCTTTGCGTCCGGGCGCTTGGCCTTATCCGGCAGACCGGCCTGGGCAAACAGCTTTGCCACAACGCTGCTCAGCTGCCAGCTTTTCAGTTTGGGGGTCATGCCCCGGGCCACGAAGATCAGATCGTAGCCGCCGATATTGTGATCCAGATGCTCGTCGATGGCGGCTTTCATCACGCGGCGGGCGCGGTTGCGCTGCACGGCATGGCCGATTTTTTTGGTGGCGGTCAGGCCTACCCGGGTGTTGCGGCCACGGGTCTTGAGCACATACAGCACCAGTGCCGGGTTCACATAGGACTTGCCGCGGGCGTACACACGGCCAAACTCGCTGTTGCGGCGGATCGGACGATAACGCATAACGTCGGCACCTCCTTTCGTCCGGGTGCACATGGGTGCACTCTTTAGCCAGTATATCAAAAATTTTTGCAGTTTAAAAGCCCATCCGGGCATTTTTACGAAAAAACTTTTGACGGGTAAAAAAATAAGACCGCCAATGGGATATCAGCGGTCTTTTGTGCGCATATTCATTTCTGCGCCGGATCTCACCTGCAAGGTTTAAGATCAGACAGTCAGGCTCTTGCGGCCCTTTGCACGGCGAGCATTGATGACCTTACGGCCGTTCTTGGTGCTCATGCGGGTCAGAAAGCCATGAACTTCCTTGCGCTGACGCTTCTTGGGCTGAAAAGTTCTCTTCATGGTTGTATCCTCCGTAAAAACTTATCCCCGGTATGGGGTCTTGATCGGTCCCAGATTGGGGACAGGCTTGCAATTCAACAGTATATCGCATAGTATGACGTTCTGTCAAGCATTTTTTGCAGTTTTCTGCAAACTTTTTTCTGATTTTTCTGTTAAAAGCTTTTCAACTTTTTCACCATTTTGCTGTGGAAAACTTTTTTCTACCAGATATTGTGGTCTTTTTGGCGTGTTTCCACAAGGCTGCTGTACCATCTTATCTTATGTATTATAAATTACATTATAGTAATATAGACGCAGGGAGATTTTTGTGGTATACTAACGTGGTATCAGCAGCATTGTTGAAAACTTCGACCGATTCAATGGAGTGGATGTTTTATGGATTCTTTCAAGGACGTTTTAGAAGCGGCCCAGATGTACTGCAAGGCGCAGATGGCCGAGCCAACGTACAATCTCTATATCGACGGGTTGGAGCCCATCAGCTTTGAGGACTCCAGCCATATCACCCTGTCGGTGCGCAACGATTTTATCTGCAAGATCGTCACCGACCGGTACCTCGGCCTGCTCAAAGAGGCCTTCAAGTCCGTTTTGGGCTTTGATGTGGACATCACCCTTGTGGTGCCCAGCACCCCGCCCCACGAAGTAGTGCTGGCCCAGCAGTACGAGGCAAACCCCGCCTCCCCGCAGGGCAACTACGAGTTCACCTTTGAAAACTTCATCAAGGGGCCGTCCAACCAGTTTGCGTTTGCTGCTGCGCAGGCTGTGGCGGCAAACCCCTCCGGGGCCTATAACCCCCTGTTCATCTACGGCGGCTCCGGTCTGGGCAAGACCCATCTGCTGACCGCCATTCAGACCGAGATCAAGCGCACCCACCCCGATTTCGTCATCATGTATGTCACCTGTGAGCAGTTCACCAACGAGCTGATCGCCGCCATCCGCGCCGGCAGCACCGAGGACT
>OLPG01001940.1_pt1 | contig 15754 bp, 20 predicted proteins | sample 1672311 | NCBI WGS metagenome assembly OLPG01 (sample SAMEA3136670, study PRJEB25190) | human gut metagenome | biome: human gut; feature: human-associated habitat; material: faeces | place: Austria | collected 2013
GGCAACCCCCAGAAAGAAAGACGGAAATAGAAACCCCCACGGGAATGTGGGGGTTTGTTCAGAATCAGGTCATGTGGAACTTCGTGAACATGCGTTCGAAGTTCTCCGCTGTACCTTCGTTCTCCCGGCGAGGCGGTTCCTTGTCAGCGCCAGGAGGGAGCAGTGGATGCGGTTTGGCATTCTTGCCCCCGTATTTCGCGGTAATCACCGTGTTCATCATGTTGCGAACCTCAACGGCGACCATCGTCTTCGAATCCCATCCAAGCCACGGCAGTACGGTCGGCTTGTCTGTCTTGGACTCATCGGACGTGGTTGGAGGCTCATCCTCCAATATCCGCGCCCTGTACAGGCTGTCAGGCATTGCCATCAGCCCCGCCGTGAGGCGTTCGGCGCGGGTGGGATTCAGCCTCGCGCCGGTTATGTCCAGACCATAGAAACGTTGGAAGTCGGAAGTCAGTTCGACCGGGTGGGCGCGGACTTGCGCTTCGAAGCGATCGATTTTCCCAGTTGGTCCGTGTAGAACATGAGAATCGCTTCGATGAGCCAGAACAGTTCATCCAATCCGATGCCCGTCGCCCATTCGTCAACCTTGTCCGGCTTCACTGTCAGCGACTTGACCCAATCCAAAGCCGTGCCGACGAACTCCATACGCTCGTCGATCTTCGCCTCGACGTCGTCCAAGGACTTGGCTTCGGGGCCGTTGATGTCGGCGTTGAGCGTGAAACCGGCCATGCTGTCCAGTTTGCAGTTGTGCGGCCTGCTTGAACGAGAGGCGTTCCGCAGGGGCCAGAGGCGGCAGAAGCGAGAACAGCGGCTCGTTCTCGCACAGTTCCGTCCAAGTCTCCGGGATACGGAAATCATCGGACTCGGTGGCGGTATTCTCTTCAACGGTCTCGTCAACCATGTTTTCTCCTATCTGAAAAGCGTTGAAAATCTCCTATCTTCCGTCAATGAAGAACGGGAAAAGACCGGAACCCCCGGATAGGAGAAACAGGGGTCCGGCGTCAATACGAAGACTGGAACAGTCCGAATCAGGACTGCTTCATCTGCGAAGCCTCGAAAAACACAATCGGCTTCTTGCCGGCGACGGTCTCGACCTCGCCGGTCATGCCCTGCTCGACGAAATCATCGCCAGAGAAATCAGGACCGCCATCGAAGGTCACGGAAACCTTGCGGAACAAAGCGCCGAAACGGATATCCGAATCATCGTCGGCGGACTCCTGAGCCAACAGGAACAGGCTGAACGTCTGTGGCTTCTTGGTGATGTCCACACCAACGCCGCCATCCTCTTCGCTGCCGTTGTAGATCAGCTTCAGAGTGTCGCCATCCAACTGCAACGACTTCGCGGTGATGGTGCACGTCGAATCGGCGTAGGTGGTACGCAAGTTCTTACGCGCCCACGAATTATGCGTGGTCGCGTCGCCGCCGTCGAACGAGAACGAAATCTTGTTGTCGGCGGAAGTATGCCCCAGATTGGTCCACACCTGATTGGCGTTCGGAGCGTCGGAAGCGGTGGTGTCCACCTTCACGGTGTCAGCGTTCAGCTTGAACGCCTTGGCACCATCCTTCGGCAGCGGAGTGCCGACCGGAGCGTAGAACAAAGTGCCGTAAGTGGCAATCAAAGTAGCGTCATCATTAAACGCCATCTCATATCTCCTTACAAAAAAAGCCCCGCACGAGGCGAGGCTTGAAAACGAAAAAACGGAAAATCATCCAACGCGAAGCGAATCCTCCGCGCGGACGGTGAACGAGGAAGCGGAATACTGCTTCACCTTCTTGCCGGTGGCCTGCTTGCCGCCAGCGCTTTTGCCGAAACCGGGATTGCCGACAATCCGAATGACACGACCCGAATCAGTACGCCCGTAACGTGGCCATTGCATGATCTGCTGGTACACTTCCTGCGCCAAGCGGAAGGAACGGTCCGCATCGTTCGTGGCGACGATGATGTCAATGTCGCAATCCCACACACCGGTCGAATGATTGCCGGTCGCCATGGTCGGCGCGTTCGTATGGAACAGCACGATGTTCGAGAACGACGCCCAAGTGTCCACATCGACATCGATCTCGTTGAGCACATGCACATCGGGCCAGTCCGGGTTGCCGGTGAACCCAGCCGTGAGAAGCGTGTACACGAGAGAATCGAAATCGACCATCGGACGTTCCTGCGGGTAACGCTCGTAGTCGGGTTGAATCAGCGGCATCAGACACCACCGTTCATACGGGCCGCGTCACGCATCACATGATGTCCCTCGACCCAACGGTGACGCTGCTCGTTCCAAGCGCCCCACTCGTGTTCGACGGCCACGTTCGACCCGTCACGACCCTCGACATCAAGACACACATCCGTGTCGATGCCGTGGTAGCGTTTCTCAAGACTCAAATCCTTGGCGACCGGAATACCCGGGTCACGGCCAACCGCACGCGCGGCGGCGAGCATCCTCGCATCCGCAAGCACCTCGTCGGCCTTCTCCGACGTGGCCTGCGGACCGAACCATTCAGCCACCTTCGTGCTCAGGTCACGGTCAATGAAAACTCTTGCCATCGGCCTCACCCCACACATGGTCGTCAGGGTCCGGTTCAGGAGGCTTCGGACGCAACCCCACCGGAATCTGCGAATAGTCGGCGTTACGCCGGATATGCATCTCATAGTGGGGAACCTCGCCATGCTGACGGAACGTCGGAGCGCCGTCAACGTCATAGCAGTCGCCCTGATACCAGACCTCCGTATGGATATCGCCATGCCATTCCACGGCAACGACCTGAGACGGCGTGACCTCACGCAAACCACCCCAAGTCTGCGGCGACTTATCCTCGGCACCGGAAATCGAAAACATGCCAGCCTGCTGCTCGCGCCCCTCGATGGAACACCAGCACCAGTAAGCCTTCCCGGGAACATACGTCGTCCCATGCGGCCCACGACGGACCGTATACAACACGACGATCACCTTGTCCCGATACAGAATCGAATCAGGCTTCACCCAAGGCACCGTCACATCCTCGTAAGGATGCTCAGCAACCACGTCGGAACCCGACTTATCGTATGGATGACCCAAATCCCATGTTTCACGAGACATAGGCATCACATTCCATAAATACGGTTCACACCGACGCCAACAGTGCCGATAGGACCGCGCCCGGACGCATAGCCATCCAGAATCTGCTTCTCCCTTTTCGACAGATACAGATTCGGCGACGCATCCTTGCCTGGCGGATTATCCTGCGGGTCGAAACGAGTGAACTGGTACGTGCCGTTCGATTCGGTCTTGATATCCGAATAGCGGATGACGCGCCACACCATAGAACAGATGACGAACTCGTAATCCTCAAGGTCAAGGTCGCCGGACTTCAACCGTGGCAAGCAGTTCGTGCTCGAAGTGGACGCCACGGTCTCCGCACGATGGCACATGTACGTGAGCCAAGCGTTCGGATACCGTTTCAACACATCCGCATCAGGAAGGCAATGAAGCTCCAAGCATTCCACCCAGTCAACGGCATCGGTAACACCATTCGACATCAGCGGAACCCCCTAAGCGTCAAGAAGGCTACTTGCCCAGCACATCCGCCTTGAAGGTCGAGACGGCCTCCTTCAGAATCGGAAGATAATTACCGTTGACCCAAATGTCATAATTCAGCGGAGCCTGATGCGACAACATAGCGCCGATGAGACCATCGTTCACGCTCTTGTTGATCTCATACTCCGAGTTCTGGGCCTCGGCGGTAGGACCGGACAGGGTGGCACCCAACGACGAATCGTTGAACGACGGAAGCAGAATGAACGTCTTATCCGGGAACGCGGTGGAGACATCGGCATCCATATCGAAGGTGTTGTCGAGCTTCAAATCCTCGTAAGCCTCATCGACCAGAAGCACATCGGTGATGCCGGACTGCGTACGAAGCACATCCAACACATTCTGACGGGACAGCTTGGTCTTCGAATGCTCCAAATCCATGCCGGACACCTGCGTACGGAAGAACTCGTTGGTACGCATGGCATCGATGACCACACCGGTTGTGGCGACGGCGTGCGGCTTACGACCGTAAGCCTTGCGCATGATCTTCACCCAAGCCTCGATGTCGTCGCACGGGTTCGACTTGTCGTTATCCCAAGTGGTGGTCGGCTTCACATCCTGCTGGTTGCCCGGACGCCTGAACGAATACGTCACATCGACGCCGTTCTCCTTGATGACCACCTTGCCGGTCACCAAGCACTGCAAACGCTCCAACTCCTCGGTCACACCGGCCTGCTGGCCCAAAGCCTCGAACTTCGCCTCGGCCTTATCGTGGATATAGGCGGTATCGTCCTGATGCTTGGCGATATCACGCTCGGAGATATGGTCCATACCGGACAACGGCAACAGGCCGGCATGAATCTCAGCGGTCGAGGTCTCGGACTTGGTATGCCCGATCTCGGCATCCAACGCACGATGCTTCATCGCACGGGTCTTCGACTTCGGAATGACCGGAGTCCACGAAGCGGTCCAGTCGCCACCGTTGGAGGTGACCGGGAAAATATTCGACAACGGAAGGATGCTGTTCACGTAATCATGTCCCGCCTGAGCGACCTCGGTCGCCTCGGACGGCGGGATAATAGTCTTGTCAATAGCCAAGAAAAACTCCTTAGATACGCAAAAACCCACCGCGATGGGTGGGTTTCACAAAATGTTTAGAGGTTAAGTGACCGTCAATCAGGAAATCGTGATGTTCACGGTCTTTCCGTTGGACAAAGTGGCCTTGCCAGCGGTGATGGCCTTGGACGACGGGTCCTGAGTCAATTCGATCTTGGTGATGGTCGCACCATCCTTGCCAGCCGGACCCGGAGTGCCAGCCGCGCCGGCCGAAGCGGACAACGGCTTCACAACGTCATCCTCAACGTCGTAGAACTCGCCGCCCCACACGGCACCAGCCTCCGGCTTCACCGGAAGCTTCGAGGCCACGATGTCGCCACGATAGGTCATGCCTACGAGCGGGTCGTCCACATCCCAGCCGGACAGGTTGATGTTCACGGACACCATGGATTCAAGCAGACCGGCGATCTTGGTCTGACGTCCATCGGTGGCCTGCTTGTCATACGGACCATACGAGCCGACGTTCGCGCCGGAAGTGATCTTCGCCAGCGGAATGCCGGAACGAATGTAAACGGTCGTGGCCTTCGGACCCACACCGGTCAGATACTTGTTGTCTTCGGTCTTGAACAATTCAGGCACGATGGTGACGGACACCGAATCATTGGTGTTCTTCTCGCCATAACGCCAGGAATTGTCCTCCTCAACGGTGACGATACCGGAGAAATGAGCCATCTCTTGAGTCATACGCTCAATCCTTTCAAAGAATCAGTAGGAAACTACTTGCTGCGCTTACGTGCCTTCTGACGTTCCATCACACGCTTGTAAGCGTCGCCCGGCTGACGTTTCGGATGCGAGGTGCCGGACGGGAACTCGGCCTGCATGGCTACCTTGCGGGCCAAAGCATCCTCAGTCTGCTGCGGTTTCCTCTCCACCTTGGAAGTGTCAATCGGGTTGTACGCCGCATACTTCTCAGCCCACGACGCGATGGCCTCCGGCTCCGTTGCGGGGCAGAGGTCGGAAAGAACAGCGTCCGTGATCTGCGGATACTTAGCCTTGGCCTCAAGACGCGCAATCTGCGTCTTCGCGGCCTTAAGCTCCGCATCAGCGGACTGGAAAGCCTTGTAATTGGCCGAAGCACGGTCTTCGTTCTTACGGCTCATAGCCTTCCATTTGGCAAGCTCGTCACCATCGGACGGCTTGGAAGAATCATCGGAACCCTTATCATCAGCCGGAGCGTCATGCTCGACGGCGGGTTCGTCAACCGGAGTGGTCTGAGCATCCTTCACGGCATCCTCGACCGTTCCGGCCTGACCAACAGTCTTGTCCTTTTCGGATTCGACTTCATTATCCTGAGAGGCCATAAGACCAAATCTCCTTAATATTTAAGCGGCCAGTCCCAAAAAACCGCGAGAATAAGCCAACAGGCTCCGCACATACTGCCAAGCCTGTTTAGTGTGGACTGTCTTTTTGAACTCATACGAACGCCCATCGAAACGGAATTGAACCGAATCCTTATCACCATCCAGCAATTCCTTGTACCGGGCGTTGAACTCGGTCGCACGGGCGCACATGCGCTCCATCTGGGCGCGGGTCATCCTCATGTCAGGCAGATGCCATTCCGGCGCGTTCCCGTTCACCGGAGCATCCTTGCGAAGCAGCACAGGCCCGAGCTCGCTGTTGTTGACGACCTTCACGCGAAGCTTCGTCAAATCCGTCGCGCTCGTGGAATAATCACGGCCCGACGTTTTGCCAGCGGCCTTGTAAATCGTCATCAAATCATCCGAGTTCAATTTCAACCCGGGGTCGTTAGAGCCGACGATTGGAGCCACCGTACATTTGCAACGATTGTGCATGGGCATCAAATCAGCCCTCGTGAACGTGTTGGTCGCAGCCACGACACACAAACCACACGAACCCGTCTTCGACAGTTCGGGATGAATCACACGACGATACCGTTCGACACCGGAACTCCTGTAACGCGACTGTATGGCGCGATTCTGGGCGACATACCCATCGGTCACCGCGTTCGTATCCAATTGGACCTTCGCGGCCATCAGCCAAGCCTTCACATGGTTGGCGGCGGACTGGTCGGCATCCTTCAGAATCTCATCCCACGTAGCAGGTCGAATCCCAGGATTCTTCACGGCCTGAGTGCGATACTCGTCCGCGACCCTCATGGCGACCTGCCACGGGTCCGTGTTGGCGCGAACGACCTCATATTGTGGGATATCCCCCAAACCGTTCACACCGGCCAGACGCAGCATCGTATCCGCATATGAGATGCCCTGCTGGCGCATAGCCTTCACGAACGCGATATGCTGCTGCGTCACATAAGCAGCCGCACCCTCGGCCACCGCATCATTCCACCAGTCGGAAGGAGTCAGGCTACGCCACATGTTCCAAGCCCTGCGGACGAACTCGTCAACCAGCTTCAACCGCTGGTCATCCAACGCCTGGACGGCAACCAACGCGCTATCGGCCATCAGACCCCCATAACGTCGGACGAATCATCCGACGACGGCACATCGGACGACATCGAATCCGATTCAGAGCCGGTGGAGAACGAATCCAAACCGGACCCGTCACCCAGATACGAATCATTCACCGTCGCATCAGTCTGCTTCGCCGACGAATCCAAAGCCGCGTTCTGCCGCGCCATGGCATTCAGGAAACTCGTATCCTGGGCATCCTGAATCATCTCCGCGATCTCCGTCTCGGTCATATGCAGATAGCGACGGGCGATGGTCTTCAACGGAAGAACACCCTTCACCTGAGCCGCCGCCTGACACTGCTCCAACTCGGACGGAAGCTCCAACGGCTCCCAAGTCGTCTCGAAACGCTCCTCCGAAGCATTACTGCCGGAAGCGGTCAACGCCATCTTCAACAGGAGCACGAAAGCGTCATTGGCCCTCATGTTCATGTCGCGGACCTTCAACCGCAGCATACGAGTCGTCAGCTTCGCACCCTCGGCGGAACCAGCCACATCAGGCGAAAGAATCGACAACGGAGTGCCAGTGGCACCTGCCAGAAGCTTCACATCGGAAGCGGCCGCATTCACGATCGGCGTGATATCCGTAATGGACGATTCGCCAATCTTCGCATCGGCGGGAAGCAGCCACAACGCGGCGGGACCCATCTCGAACAGTTCCGAATAGTCGATCTTGTCACCGGCCTGAGCCTTACCGGCCTTGACCGCAGGGTCGCTCTTCTGGTAATACTCATGTCGCCCGACACCCAACGCTGCTTGAACGCCTGCATCTCCTGAATGCAGAACCGTTGAAAACGCTGCTGGTCGATGGACCTCAACGTCTTCAAGGAAGCCTCGAACTGGCCCTTGCCGTTAGGAGTGGTCAACTGCACGATAGGAAGACAACCGCAATCAATGGCGAACTTCCAATCATCGCCGGAAGACTGGCCCTCCCACTCGAACTGCGCCTCGAACTCCGGGCGCTTCTTCGAATCGTCGTTGGCAAGGTCATACACGGTATCCTCGTCATCGACCGAATCGGAAGGCAACGTGCGCGACTTGACCTCATGCTTCGCGGTACGCGAATAGACGCTCTGTATCTCACCGTCATCATTACGGACGATGCGATACAAAGTCAACCGTTCGATCTGCTCTTCCTCGGACCACCCATACACCACAGCCGAATCCTTGTCATCGGACACGACCGTGCTCCACGGACTCAACCGTTGGATATACGAAGGATTCTCCTTGCCGAGAACCATCGCATACGCGGCACCGTAAATCGCCGCATCCATGAACATGTTCAACGAACGGACATCCATGCCGCACTTATCCCACATGTCATCCGCATCCGTGCTCCGCATCGTCTTATCGGCGACAAGACGAAAACCGGTAGGATGCTGCGACGTGATTACCGCATCCGCAATCGTATGAGCCAGATTCAACGGGCAGATATCCACAAAACGCCTATACACGGCACTGGCCGTAGTGGTCGCCGCCTTCGGCACGGACTGCAACGGAACAGTCTCACGACCGTCATAAAACGTCTTCAACACACACAGGTCAGGAATACGATTCTGCAAACGCGTCGCAAGACGCGTCAACGCCAAACCATCACCATCAGGCTCGTCATCACCAGTAACAAGACTCTGCATATTAGAAGATGTGGAAGCCATACGAACACCCCAAAATCACCAGACCCGCTGCGGCATCACCCGCTGCGGAGCCTCATCCTCGAACTGGCCCAAATACTTCTCACGCGCCGCATAAGCCAAAACGCCAGCCATGCACGCATCAATCTTGTGCGGACTCTTAGGCGTCTCCTTATGAATCTGATAACCCCAACTCTTCTCACGCCGCTTCGCATTACGGAAATGCGACACAAGACGCGGGTCGGCACACAAAAGAATATTATTCGGGTCAGGCTCCCCCTCCTCAACAGGCTCGGGAGCATACTCAAACGACGAATGCGCGCACTGCAACGCACGATACATATCCTGCGACCAGTTATTCGTCCAAAACTTCATCATCGAAGACTGTCCACGGGCGAACACCTTCATGCCACGCCCATACTCAGCCTCCCAGCCGCCAATCATCGACTCGAAAAAATGCGCATCGGCGAAACAGCCGATGACATTGTAATTCTCGAACATACGACGCACGGCGGCATCGAAACCATCACGGTCAACACGCCAATCAGGGTCCGCATTATCAGGCCGCTGCTGCAACTTGATAAGAAACAGCAAACCATCAGACACGCGACAACCAACCAACGCGGTCGAATCATTACGAATCGAACCATCGAACCCAAGCGTGATCTCCTCATCCTCGTCAATGAAATCCTTCCAGACCCCATCCAAACGAGACGACGAGCCGACAGCACGGCCATACAAATCCCTGTAAGCCAAATGCGACTGGATCGCAGGCTCCGTAAGCCACGAATCCTCACTCGACGCACGAGAGTTCAAATAATAACGAATCGAATCATTCGGGTCCGAATCAGGCTGGTAAATCTGCCCCATCAGACCATGAATGTCAACCCAACCATCCTTCGACGGCCCAGGCTCGACACCATCATCACGAAGAGAGAACCCCTCAACCGAATAACCATCGACATCAACGGCCTCGATACGCCCATCAGGAAGAATGATGTAATCCTTACCATCATCCGAATGGGCAGCAGAACCATACGACTCATACAACGCGTGCTCAAGCTTCTTCTCATCAGGAAAATCCTCGATAGGAAGCGTCGAATACCGATAGTCGAAATACAAGCCCTTATAATGCTTGGAACGGCCAGCCTGAATATCCTCCGCGATCTTCAACGTGTTCTCCGCCACACTGTTCTGACCAGGACGGAAATACGTCGTCATCTCCAACACCCAAGGGTCGGCATCCAACGAACGCTTCGGAAGATTACGCTGAACCGTCTTATACATCGAATGATGCTTCGGCAGCGTATACAGATGCACCTCATCCATCAACGCGAAAGTCTCAAGACCACCATCCTTCGACGCATCACCGGAAGTCGTGGGAATAATCTCCCCACCCTCCGGCAAGCCGATACGGGTCTTCGTGACCTCCATGCCGAAACCCTGCAACTGGGCCAACGGGCCGGAAGTGCAGTTATAGTAAATCGAATCGAAGATATTGCCCGACTGGTCCTCGGACGTAGCCAAACACAGAATCTCAGGACGCTGGACAGGACGGCCAACAGGCTCACCCGGCAGATAATAGTAAGTCTGACCAAGAAACGTATACGTCTCACCCGGATTAGCCCAATGGTCGAAACGACAAGGGCCAAAAGCCTCGAACAAGGCCAGATCATTACCCAAACCACTCTTGTTGCAACCCTTCGGACGCCACAAGCTCACACGATTGAACCTGCGCCGACCATTCGGCTTCAACGCATAGGCGTTCAAATAGAACTGGATATACTCAGGACTATGAGTGACAGGCTTACCGGTCGCACCGCCGCGACCGATGAGACTGAACGTCTCAACCCACCACAACGCCAAACGTCCAAGACTCCTACGCCTATCCTCATAAGTCAGGTTAGGAATCATCAAATGCATGTCAGCCAGCCGCCTCGATCTTGCGACGCCAAGCATCGATATCCTGAATCACAGCATGATTCGAACCATCCGAAGCGGCATGGTCGTCAGCCTCCGGCACATCGAACTTCAACGCACGCATCGAAGCCGGAGTCCAACCCAACTCGTCAAACAACTGACGCACGACCGGCATCAACGTCGCATAACGACGAGTCGAAAGCATCTCATTGATCGTCGCGAAACCCAACTGGACAGCCATCCAGGAAGGAGCCGAACGCAACATCGAAGCATTCGGACTACGCCGATACTCCTCATACCAATGAGCAACCAACGGCAACCACTCCCCACCCTTGGGGAAAATCTGGTTAGCCGGAGGCAAATCAGGCCCCAACTTCCCATCAGGAATCTCCAAAACCTGATTACCGGAATCACTCGTCTTCCTGCCCATAACATCACTCCCCGCAAAGCCCCATTACGGGACGACAAGCGCGAAGCCCGTTACGGCACTACGCGCACCTGCGATGAACGACAATCCGATTAGCCAACGAGTTCTCACCACCCTGCTCCAACGGCACACGCCAAGCGCCAACCGGAAAATCATCACTCAAAACATCAACCGACCGGTCAAGCGGCAACCCACAAACCGGACACGTATGAGAACACGCGTTCCACTCATCCTCGGCAGTCCAAAAACCAGTAGGAACACTCCCCCGCCGCCCCACACGGGCATTCGACCGAGGCTCCCACAACACCGACTTCAACGGCTGCGGAGTACGATTAGGAGCCGCACCCTCAGCCTTCAAACGCTGGAAACGCTTACGACAACGAGCCGAACAAAAAGCCTTGTCCCGACGCTCAGTCTCAAAAAAAGAGCCACACGCCAGACACGCACGACTCATACGACGCTTACGGGCACCACTGCCACTACGCCGCCAACGATCATAATGAGACCTACACATCCCATGAGCATGAACAGGCCCATCACACCCATTCACACTGCACTCACCCTCAGCTAACCGAACGCGGGATGCCTGTACCAACGAGCCTCCTCACGCTCAACCCTCTTCCTTCGCCGCGCGTCAGCCGACTCCAAACCAGTCTTATAAGAATGATGGGCACGACAAAGAACCTGAAGATTATCCCAAGAATCATCATCAGGCTGACCATCCTCGGCACGAATGATATGATCGACCTCATTCGCATGAGCGCCACACGGACGCAACACGCCATCATCACCGATCACCGGATACTGGCAACGCCACCCGTAATAGTCCAACACCTCACGACGCGTCCGCTCCCAACCAGGATTGAACCGTTCCTTACGATGCGACTTATTCCAATCGTTGGTCATCACCACTCCTCAGTGCTTCAGGAGGGAATCGAACCCTCATGTCACAGGACAACGCATTTTGAGTGCGCCGCGTCTACCATTCCGCCACCAAAGCAAAAGAACAGACAGCCCCCACGCCACACTCACCACAAAACATGGGGGCTGCCAGTCATCTAACCCAAACCGCCATAAGGAAATCCAATGGCAAAAAATGGCTTTTTACCGCCAGCCACGGCGCGCGGATGCTGAGGGAGTCGAACCCCCGAACCGTTCCCGGTCGCCACCTTAGCGAGGTGGTGCAATAAGCCACTCTGCCAAGCATCCAAAAGCAAGAGCCGCCGCAACGACTCAGGAGACTGTTCCCGCAGACTAGGCGGGTCAGCTAAAACTAGAGCCGCCACAAGACGACTCCGAAGACCTTTCCCACAACATGTGGGTAGGCTGAGCACAGCATGTTGGACTCGAACCAACATCGACGGTTTTGGAGACCGCCATGCTACCGGTTGCACCAATGCCATATACCCGACTTAGTTAACGTCCAAGTCGGAAAGACGTTCGGCATGGTGGAATGGGCTTTACCACCAACGGCAAGGAACGTGAAACATCTATGCACCCGTTTGGCCGTGCCTCCCCTTCGGTCATCAACCGCCTGATTAAGGCAGGGAGCCTCTTATCCCCCACATGTTCCAGCGGGGATATTCGAGCAATGCCATCGGTATCACAGGCAGCTACCCCATGAAACCTAGAGCAAACCTCGGGAATCGAACCCGGCAACCAAAAGGCTGTGCCAACAGGATTGCAAGTCAGCCCCAAAAACAAATGGCGCAGCCATATAGGCGGCACCGGGTGGGACCGGCACAAGAAACGAGGATGAACAAAATCTCACGGACAATCCAAACACACACACTATATTCCGGGATTCATCCACCCTCAAAGGGTCCCCAGCCGGATTCGAACCGGCATCTCACCACGCATGGTCAAGAAGAGCCAGAAAACCACGCGCGACTAACACTCCCACAAGAGCGATAGGAACCATGTGCGAGATCAAACGGCGGTACCAACAAGCCTCTCGCATTGGACTTGAAACCGAATCGCACCTTACCTAGGAAGATGCCATCTGCGGACAGTGAGAGATTCGACCTCCCGGACCCGTTAGAGTCGGTCGCTTTCGAAGCGACTACCTTAAACCAGACTCAGCCAACTGCCCCTAGCGGTGCTCCTTATGAACACAAACGTCCCAACGGTCGGAATCCTTAACCAAGAGACAAGGAGCACCACCGAACCGCTTGCCGGAACGACACCCACAAGGACGCCACGCGTCCTCCAAAATTCATTCCGACATGCGACAGCATACTCATACCTAACGTTGCATCAACGTTGCAATGAAAACGGCGTAGAATACGGCGTGTCGCGTGGTATGCTGAAGACGATTTCAATGTGAACCCAACATCGTCGTTGTCATGTCACGTTTCATGCGCGGACTTTTTCAGACGGCGCGCACTATTTCTACCATTGACCCGACGGCCCTGACGGGCACACCCGGAGGACCCTCCCCCAGCCCCGGTTGGAACGTTTGTTCGATGGTACAAATGTTCGTTCGTACAGTTGTACGTATGCGCGTCATTGTGTCGTATTCCTTATTATTTATATCTATCTTGCTCAATATTTTTTGTCCGTATTTCAGTATCTTGCTTGACTTTATTTTTCCTTGTGCTACTCAAACTCTTTTTTCGTCTCATTTACCCCCTACCCATGTTGCGACACGCCGATAAAACGGCGCTGTTCCAACGTTTCGCCGTGGTCTGTTTTCTCAATTTGCTTACACCATTATTGGTGTGTATAGTGATAACCAACAACCGGTTAGGCAGTCAACCTAGCAAGGTCAGCGCGATATCTACACCGCGCCACTTGCAACCGGCTGTAGCAACCGGCAGATGAAGCCGCGGCGGTTAGGTGCCTAGGCACCGCATAGCCTGACCTGAGATAGTCAGGTGGTGCGCAGTGAGCGCATTGCGAAACCGCCATGTGTGGAACGTTGGTCACTGTGCTGAGGCGCAGTGTCCAGTCTGTGAGCGTTGCGAGTGTTTGAAAAATGAAGAGTGTTACCGAAGGCCGGTAGTTTGAGCTTCACCCCCTTTTGGGGGTTAGGTGGCGGCGTTTTTCGGGGTGTGTGCATAATGTCCACTATGTGGGCGTGGCCGATAGTGTCGGTTTTGCCTAGGCAATGCGCGTGAACTCGATTGACAATGTTGAGCGCGAGAACTCGTAAGGGGGTACCGCCGACGTTTGGCGTAGTGTGAGAGACTACCGCCAATGAGGATAGGCCGATAGATAGGTGGCAATGTCAATGTTTCGCCATGCGTGAGCGTGGTTGGCGGCATTGACTGTAAACCACGGCGTAACGGGTTGCGAGGGTAGACATATTGTAGCGCTCGTCAATTGCTTTATAGGCGGTTGATCACAAACGTCTTACGTTTGGGGGTTATGCGGACATTAAAAGTCTATAGGGGGTGCGTATGCGCCCCTGCGCCACTTTGCGGGTGGTGTTAGCCAAAAAACAAATCTTCACGGGCGTAATCCGCAAGGGTTGCGCCCCTCTCGCCACTGTTTAGACCATGAGGGGGTGCGATACCCTCTAGTGGCACGCAATTAACCAATTAACACTAGACCTTAAGGGGGTTTATTATGGATACCAACGAAAAAATGGCTGTAAAAATCGTTCGCGATTGTCTTACGACGGCACATGAGAGCCTACCGGTATACGCGTCATGCCTTTATGTGGCGTCAATGCCCATCATTAAGGCTCACGGGGTGGATGATGCAACAACGCGGCATATGATCGTCGCGGCGTTTAGGGTTGCCGCGCTCAGGTCACGGAGCGTTGACTACCGTTCGGGCTTTATGCCAGACGTGCGCGTGACACGCGTCCATGCATTCAAGCGCCATGCGGCCGTGTATTGCGAGACGAATACCGGGTATCACTACAAGGTTGAGTGCACGCCTTTATGTGACACGGTATCGGACTGGTTGACGCCATGCCTTATGGGGCAGGTGGACACGTTCGAATGGACTGACCACGGCTGGGATTTCGTCAGGCGTGATTATGTCAATCTCGTTTGACTTATGTAGTCAACAATACAATAAGATTAAATAAAGGGGGAGCTATGTCTGATTATGACAATCTCGTGCAATGGTACAAGGATATGCGTTCTACGCAGATTGCGCGGCGTAATCGCGCGTGGAATTTCCAGCACGCTCATGGCATTGATCCGTGTGATGTCGCGTGGAATGCCGACGCCATAAGGTGGGTTGACGGCGTGGTGTATGTGGTCAGCCGCAATGTCAAGCGCAACGGCGAGCTGGGCGAGCGTTACGCCGTGGTCACGGCTGAGCAGTGGCTTGACATGCATCTGGTTCCGGGCGATGAGTCATGCGTCGCACGGCTTGAATCCTACATGACGCGAAACTAATTGTAGTCAACAATACAAATGAGGTGTTTATTATGACTGGAAAGATCGAACTATCTGTGAACATCAGCGTGGAATGGCGGCGCAGTGCGATGTGGGGAATGTGCCCTACCGCTACCGTTGGCGCACTACTGGCCGAGGATGGCGTTACTGTCAGGCGTGACCGTGGTTCCGGCCATGCGTCCGGCTGTGGGTATGACAAACTCTCTGCGGCGGTGGATGAAGCCATGCGTGAGTTGCCGTTGTGGCAGACGTTTCTCATGTGGCGTGGATTCAAGCACACGTATGCGTCGATTCCATACAACGGTTCCGATAGGCCGCTATATGGGCTGAAGCGTTGCGATTACGGCTGGGAGATGAACGCGAACGCG
>OLPG01001956.1_pt1 | contig 15645 bp, 10 predicted proteins | sample 1672311 | NCBI WGS metagenome assembly OLPG01 (sample SAMEA3136670, study PRJEB25190) | human gut metagenome | biome: human gut; feature: human-associated habitat; material: faeces | place: Austria | collected 2013
TACTGGTCCTTTCTCTTTAGTTACCCAGCAGCCACTTGGTGGTAAAGCACAGTTCGGTGGACAGCGTTTCGGTGAGATGGAGGTTTGGGCACTGGAAGCTTACGGTGCAGCATATACCTTACAGGAAATCCTTACAGTGAAGTCTGATGACGTTGTAGGACGTGTTAAGACTTACGAAGCAATTATCAAAGGTGATAATATTCCTGAACCGGGAATTCCAGAATCATTCAAGGTATTACTGAAAGAGTTACAGTCCTTAGGACTTGATGTCACAGTATTAGATGACGAAGGAAATGAAGTTGAATTAATGGAAACAAGTGAGTACGGTAACACCGACCTGAACTCCATTATTTCAGGCGATAAAGATTTCGCTTTTGAAGACAGTGAATCATTCTCCAAGATGGGATTCACAAAGAAAGAATTTGATTCTGAAAACGAAGAACTTGTTGACGTAGAAGAAGAGGAAGACACCGATGCAGATGATGACTCTGATTTTTACGATGATATGCCGGAAGACAATTTCGAAGAGTAAATAATCAATAAGCATTTAAGGTCTGTGCATCCGCACAGACCGATAAAGAGAGTCGATTCTGTAAAGTAGAGAAAGGGAGTGTCATAGATGCCAGAAACAACAAATAAAGAGGCAATTAACCAGTCTGTTTCATTTGATGCCATCCGTATTGGTTTAGCATCCCCGGAAAAGATCAGAGAATGGTCCCGCGGTGAAGTTAAAAAACCGGAAACAATCAACTATAGAACATTGAAACCGGAAAAAGATGGTCTTTTCTGTGAGAAGATTTTTGGACCTAGCAAAGACTGGGAATGTCATTGCGGTAAATATAAAAAGATCAGATATAAGGGCGTTGTCTGCGACCGTTGTGGTGTAGAAGTTACCAAAGCCAGCGTACGTAGAGAGCGTATGGGACATATCGAGCTTGCAGCTCCGGTATCCCATATCTGGTACTTCAAGGGAATCCCATCCCGTATGGGACTTATCCTTGACCTGTCTCCGAGAACATTGGAAAAAGTTTTATACTTTGCAAACTATATTGTACTGGATCCGGCAGACTCCGGACTTCAGTACAAACAGGTTCTTACAGAGAAGGAGTATCAGGATGCGCGTGAAGCATACGGATACAACTTCCGTGTAGGAATGGGTGCAGAGTCTATTATGGAACTGCTCAAAGCAATTGATCTTGAAAAAGACGCTGCTGAACTGAAAGCTGAACTTGTTGATGCAACCGGACAGAAACGTGCCAGAATCATCAAGAGACTGGAAGTTGTAGAGTCTTTCCGCGAATCAGGAAACCGTCCTGAGTGGATGATCATGACTGCAATCCCGGTTATTCCGCCGGATCTGCGTCCTATGGTACAGCTGGATGGTGGACGTTTTGCAACATCTGACCTGAATGATCTGTACAGAAGAATTATCAACAGAAATAACCGTCTGAGAAGACTCCTTGAACTGGGAGCTCCGGACATTATCGTTAGAAACGAAAAGAGAATGCTGCAGGAAGCTGTAGATGCTCTGATCGACAATGGACGTCGTGGACGTCCGGTAACAGGTCCTGGAAACAGAGCACTGAAATCCCTTTCTGATATGCTGAAAGGTAAATCAGGACGTTTCCGTCAGAACCTGCTCGGAAAACGTGTTGACTACTCAGGACGTTCCGTTATCGTTGTAGGACCGGAATTGAAGATCTATCAGTGCGGTCTTCCGAAAGAAATGGCAATCGAGCTGTTCAAGCCGTTTGTTATGAAAGAACTTGTTGAGAGCGGAGCTGCTCACAATATTAAGAATGCTAAGAAAATGGTAGAGCGTCTTCAGCCGGAAGTATGGGATGTGCTTGAAGATGTAATCAAAGAGCATCCGGTTATGCTGAACCGTGCTCCTACACTTCACCGTCTTGGTATCCAGGCATTTGAACCGATTCTGGTAGAAGGTAAAGCAATTAAGCTTCATCCACTGGTATGTACCGCATTCAATGCCGATTTCGATGGTGACCAGATGGCGGTTCATCTTCCGCTTTCTGTAGAAGCTCAGGCTGAGTGCCGTTTCCTTCTGCTTTCACCAAACAACCTTCTGAAACCGTCTGATGGTGGTCCGGTAGCTGTTCCTTCACAGGATATGGTTCTTGGTATCTACTATCTGACGCAGGAAAGACCGGGAGCCAAGGGAGAAGGAAAAGTATTCAAGAGTGTGAATGAAGCAATCCTTGCTTATGAAAACGGAGTTGTAACTCTTCACTCAAGAATCAAAGTACGTGTGACAAAGACGATGCCGGATGGAACAAAGAAGACCGGTACAGTAGAGTCTACACTTGGACGTTTCATTTTCAACGAAATCATTCCGCAGGATCTTGGTTTTGTTGATCGTGAAAAAGAAGGAAATGAACTGGTTCTTGAAGTGGATTTCCATGTAGGAAAGAAACAGCTGAAACAGATTCTTGAAAAAGTTATTAACACACATGGTGCGTCAGCTACAGCTGAAGTACTTGACCATGTAAAATCAATGGGATACAAGCTCTCTACAAGAGCAGCTATGACTGTATCTATTTCAGATATGACTGTACCGCCACAGAAACCGGAACTGATCGCAAGAGCACAGTCAACGGTTGATAAGATCACACGTAACTTCAAACGTGGTCTTATTACAGAAGAAGAGCGTTACAAAGAGGTTGTAGAAACCTGGAAAGAAACAGATGATGAGCTTACAGAAGCCCTTCTTACAGGACTTGATAAATACAACAACATCTTCATGATGGCAGATTCCGGAGCCCGTGGATCTGACAAACAGATCAAACAGCTTGCAGGTATGCGTGGACTTATGGCGGATACAACCGGTCATACGATCGAACTGCCAATCAAGTCAAACTTCCGTGAAGGTCTGGACGTACTGGAATACTTCATGTCTGCGCATGGAGCTCGAAAAGGTATGTCAGATACTGCCCTTCGTACAGCCGATTCAGGATACCTGACAAGACGTCTTGTTGACGTATCACAGGATCTGATCATCCGTGAGGTTGACTGTGTAAGCAAAGATGCCGAAATTCCGGGAATGTATCTGCATGCATTTATGGATGGAAATGAAGAAATCGAAAGTCTTCAGGAACGTATTACAGGAAGATATTCATGCTATACAATCTGTGACAAAGATGGCAATGTTCTTGTAAAGGCAAACCACATGATCACACCAAAACGTGCAGAAAAGATTATGAAATATGGTGTGGATGAAAATGGAAATTCACCGCTTAAGAAAGTGAAAGTCCGTACAATCCTGACCTGTAAATCACACATTGGTATCTGTGCGAAATGTTATGGTGCCAATATGGCAACAGGTGAACCGGTACAGGTTGGTGAAGCTGTCGGTATTATCGCAGCTCAGTCAATCGGTGAACCTGGTACACAGCTGACCATGCGTACTTTCCATAGTGGTGGTGTAGCCGGTGGAGATATCACACAGGGTCTTCCTCGTGTCGAAGAACTTTTTGAAGCAAGAAAGCCGAAAGGTCTTGCTATCATCACAGAAATCGCAGGTGTTGCAAACCTGAACGATACAAAGAAGAAGCGTGAAATCATCGTTACCAATCAGCAGACAGGTGAGACAAAGACTTATCTGATTCCTTATGGATCACGTATTAAAGTACAGGATGGAGCTGTTCTGGAAGCCGGTGACGAGCTTACAGAAGGTAGCGTGAACCCACATGACCTTCTTAAGATCAAAGGTCTTCGTGCTGCACAGGACTACATGCTTCAGGAAGTACAGAGAGTATACCGTCTGCAGGGTGTAGAAATCAATGATAAGCATATCGAAGTTATCGTTCGTCAGATGCTGAAGAAGATCCGCATCGAAGAAAGAGGGGATACTGAATTCCTTCCGGGAACAATGGTGGATGTCCTTGAGTTCAACGATGTAAATGAACAGATGGTAACAGAAGGTAAAGAACCTGCAACAGGAGAACAGATCATGCTTGGTATTACCAAGGCATCCCTGGCAACAGATTCCTTCCTGTCAGCAGCATCCTTCCAGGAGACAACCAAGGTTCTGACTGAGGCTGCTATCAAAGGTAAGGTTGACCACCTGATCGGTCTGAAAGAGAACGTCATTATCGGTAAACTGATTCCGGCAGGAACAGGTATGAGAAAATACCGTGACGTTAAACTTGATACAGGTCTTGGTATGGATATGGACGACGAAATCAGTTTTGATGATTTTGATATGGATGATGATACTGAGTCTGAAGTATCGGCAGAGACAGCAGAAACTGTTGAAACCGAAGAAAATGCTGACGAAACAGTTACAGTTGAAGAATAGGCTTTATATGCTAAGAGAGGCAGATACGTTGAATGGCGTGTCTGCTTTTCTTGCTTTAAAGACACGAAAAACAAAAATATTTGAAAAATAATTCCGATTCTTTAACACTTTACAAAAATAAAGGGTTGCAAAATATGAAAAAATACAGTAGCATATAAATAATCAATCGAAAATCAGGGGGTGTGATATGCTGGATTTAGCTCATATTGGTGAACGGATCAGAGAATGCAGAAAAAAGAAAATGATGACAATCCGGGTTTTGGGAGAATATACAGGACTTTCAGCGGGCTATCTGAGTATGCTGGAACAGAATAAGACATCTCCGAATGTGGACAGTCTTGCGCGAATTTGTGAAGCACTGGATATTGATATACAGTATGCACTGGAAGGGGAAATGCCGGGAAAGACGGTTATACACAGAGAAGAAATGAGTAAGCATCTTTATCCGGAAGAAAATATGACGGTTGAGGTTGCAGACTTTGGTCAGGGAGAATCGATTTTTGAATATATTACGATTGAACCGGGAGAATCTGCGAAAAAAGAAGAATATCGTCATGTCTTTTCGGAAATGTGTATGGTGATAAAAGGAACTCTGAATGTAGAGGTGGAAGGAAAAATTTGCAGTTTACATCCGGGAGACAGTGTATATATAAAGAGCAGAGAGCGTCATAGTATTTCCAATCCCGGAAAAGAACCTTGTGTCAGTATATGGGTATATCACCGGGATGTACCAAGACGGTTTGAAAGGAATGAAAATAAAATTGTGAAATAAATAGCATTCCTCTTGACAATCTTAGAGTATGGTTCTATAATAAGGAAAATTACACATATGAATAAATATTCATCTAAGTGAATTTACAAAATTGAACTGTTAAAACGGAGTTTCTTCGAAATTCACGCAACTCTGAAGACAGTGTTATTTACGAAAGTGTATAAAGACTGATTTTATACATACAATACGGACAATCTAATAATTAAACATAGACGTCATAGCGTGAAACTATGACCTTTGAAAGAAGACAAGGACGTCATGATGCAAATCATGGCGTTCTTTTGTTTACACTACTAGACTGTGGTCTAGTAAAGTATTACATTGTCGCAGAGGGACGGACATATCTGGTAAATATACCGTATCAGAAGAACAAAAGTACATGAGAGGAGAACAAAAATGGACAGATTAACTCAATTGCGAGAGTACATGGAAAAAGAAAGACTGGATGCGTTTTATATTGCAAAGCCGGCGAATGTACGTTGTATCAGCGGATTTACGGGGGAAGACTCATTCCTTTTTATCACAAAGGCGAATCAGTATTTTATCACTGATGCAAGATACACAGAGCAGGCATCTTATGAATGTCCGGATTACGAACTTGTAAACTGGCGAATCAATTTTGGCTGCAGCATGGGGAAAGCTGTTGCATATTGCGCAGACAAAGATGGAGTTAAAACAATTGGATTTGAACAGGATCATCTGACATTTGAAAAATGGAACTCTATGCAGGCTGAACTCAGTGCTGAGATGGTTCCGACGCTGAACGTAATCGAAGGCTTCCGCGCGATCAAGACGCCGGAAGAGATCAAGAACCTTACCGTTGCCTGCGATATCGCATCCAGAGCATTTGAAAAAATTATAAAAGACATCCGTCCGGGTGTGACAGAAAAAGAAATCGCATCCAGACTTGCACATTACATGGTAATGGAAGGTGCAGATACCAAACCGTACGGTGGAATCGTTATTTCAGGAGCAAAGAGCTCTCTGCTTCACGGGATTCCGGACAGTAAGCCAATCGAATACGGAGATTTCGTATTGATGGATTATGGATGCCAGTACAAAGGCTATCTTTCAGATATGACAAGAACAGTAGTTGTCGGCAAGGCAGACGCCAAACAGAGAGAAGTGTATGATCTCTGCCGTCGTATGACAGAAGATACAGAAGCATCTGTAAGAGCCGGTGTGACAGGAACTTCCTGCTATGAAGCTTCACTTGAAGCAATCAAAGATACAGAATACCTTCCGTATAATTATACAGGAATCGGTCATGGAGTTGGGCTGTTCGTCCATGAACTTCCGAATATCGGACTGAACTGTGAGAATATCTTACAGGAGAACAGCATAATGACAGTAGAACCAGGACTTTATATTCCGGGTTGGGGTGGTGTCAGACTTGAGGATCAGGGCATCATCACAAAAGACGGATATGAAAACCTGATCAGTGCTACACATGAGCTAATAGAATTATAAATGAAAAAGGAGGACAACATTTATGAAAAAGAAATTATTAGCAGCTTTACTTGCTACAGCAATGACAGTAACAATGTTTGCTGGCTGTGGTACACCGGGATCCAAAGATTCCAAGAAAGATGACAGCAGTGCTTCATCAGGAAAGAAGAGAATTACTTACACACTTCGTGAAGACCTTCCTTCTATGGATCCACAGAACAGTAACTCTATCTCATGTGCAACAGCAGAAATCTGCACCTATGCGATGCTGACACGTAACGTGGAAGGCGAAGTCAAACCAGATGCAGCAGAAAGCTGGGATATTTCAGATGATGGACTTACTTATACATTCCACCTTCGTGATGGACTGAAATGGTCTGACGGAGAAGATGTAAAAGCAGGCGATTATGTTTATGGTATCCAGAGACTTATGGATCCAGAAATGGCAAGCGATTACGCATTCATCGGATATATCCTCAAAAACGGTGCAGAAGTAAATAAAGGTTCTGTACCTGTCGATGAACTTGGCGTATCTGCACCAGATGACAAGACAGTTGTTATCGAACTTGCACATCCGGCTACATACTTCCTTAGTATGGCTGCTATGGCAACATTCGGTCCTACAAGAAAAGATTATGTAGAAAAATACGGAAAAGAATATGCAGCTGATCCGGAAAAATCTGTTTATAACGGACCGTTCAAGATGACAGAGTGGAAACACGGCGATGAAATGATCCTTTCTAAGAATGAAAATTACTGGGATGCAGACAGCATCAAGCTTGATGAAATCTGCGTAAAGACAGTTGCAGATGCTAAGACAGCGGTTGCTATGTGGGAACAGGGCGAAGTTGATATCACAATTGTACCTACTGAAATGACAGATCAGTATACAGAAAATACTGAATTCTACTATACAGGTGCAGATGATTACATCATGCTCAACATGTCAGAAGACAGACCGCTTGCTAACAAGAACCTGAGATTTGCTTTGAACTATGCAATCAACAGAACAGAATACAACAAGCTGGTTAACAATGACGTATATGACGTTGCACAGAGACTTGTACTTCCAAACGTGCAGGCGGCAGATGACCAGACATACGGCGAAGCTTATCCATATACACCATTCCCGGCAGAAAATGATAATGATAAAGCAAAAGAATATCTGGATGCAGCAATGAAAGAAATGGGCGTTTCTAATCCGGCAGACATCAAGATTACTCTTCTTACAACTGATACAGATGGTGCTAAGAAGCAGGCTGAAGTTCTTCAGGAACAGTATCAGAAGAACCTTGGTATTAAAGTAGAAATCAACCAGGTAACTTACAAACAGAGACTTCAGATGGAAACTGAAAAAGATTACGATATGGTAGTAACAGGATGGGTTCCGGACTACTCTGACGCATACTCTTATCTGGAACTGTGGATCAGCGATAGTCAGTATAACCACTCTGGATATGCGAACGCTGAATACGATAAGCTTCTTAAAGATTCTCAGACAGAGACAGATGCTAAGACAAGACAGGATATGCTGTTCCAGGCAGAAAAGATCTTCCTTGAAGAAGATTCCGCTCTTGTACCGCTTCAGTTACGTAGAGACCAGTATCTGATCAATCCGAAGATTTCTAACTTCAATGTATACTTTGTCGGATATGACTTCGATCTGGTATATGCAGACATCAGCGAATAATACAGTTGGATGGTAACATACCTTGCGGTCGGCGCGGACTTACTGGTCCGCACCGGCTGCTTATTTGAGGGTTTTGATTATTTCGAGGGGTAGATTTGGTATGTATCAGCCAATAGGAAGTATGTGAAATAATCAAAGCTATCAAATAAAGAAAAATGAAGGGAGACAAAAGAATGGCAAAATATATAGCTAAACGAGTTGCATTAGCCATCGTAACACTTTTGGTACTTACAAGTGTTGTATTCGTCCTGGTTCGTCTGATGCCGGGAGATCCGTTCTCAAGTGACAAGATGACACCGGAGATCAAAGCGAATCTGGAAGCTTACTATGGTTTGGATAAACCGCTTGCAGAGCAGTATATAACTTATATGAAGAATGTGCTTCATGGTGATCTGGGGTATTCTATGAAGTATGAAAGTCAGACAGTTAACCGTATTATTGCTGACTCATTCCCATACTCAGCAGACCTGGGAATCCGTTCACTGTGCTTTGCACTGTTCTTCGGACTGATCCTTGGAATTGTAGCAGCACTGAATCGAGGAAAGAAACTGGACTTCGTCTGTATTTTGATTGCGATCATTGGTACATCGATTCCTGACTTCATCATGGGATCTGTACTTCAGTATTTCTTCGGAATCAAATGGCAGATTCTTCCGGTTGCGCAGTACACAAGCTTTAAGCACACAATTTTACCGTCAATCGCGGTTGGATTCTATACACTGGCATCCATTTCCCGTCTGATGCGTTCCAGTATGCTGGAAGTTGTATCTTCAGATTATACAAAGACAGCACGTGCGAAAGGTTTATCGGATTTCCGAATTACAGTTAAACATCAGATCCGTAATGCGATCACACCGATCATTACCATTATGGGACCGACAGTTGCATCTGTATTAACAGGAACATTCGTAATCGAAGCCCTTTTCGCAATCCCTGGAATGGGAAAACATTATGTAGACAGTATTAACATGGCAGATTATACACTGGTTCTTGGTATGACGATCTTCTACGGAGCATTCCTGATCGTATCAATCCTGATTGTAGATATCTTATACGGTATTGTAGATCCGAGAATCCGTCTGAGTGGTAAAAAAAGGTAGGTGACGAGAAATGGCAGAAATTACAAAAGAACAGTTTAAAGTTGTAGGAAAAAATACAAAGACAATGGAGTCTATTTCCCGTCCGAATATTGGTTACTGGCAGGATGCATGGAGACGAATCCGCAAGAATAAGATTGCATTCTTCTCATTGTGCCTGATTGGACTTTATGTACTTATGGCGATCTTTGTTCCAATGTTCAGCAAATATGACATTGCAACACAGAGTGTGGCAGAGATGAACCAGAGTTTTTCAAAAGCACATTGGTTTGGAACAGACTCTCTTGGACGTGATCTCTGGGTTCGTGCATGGTCTGGTGCGAGAGTATCTCTGACAATTGGTTTTGCAGCCAGCATCATCAATGCAATCGTTGGATCTATCATGGGTGGTATCTCAGGATTCTACGGTGGCAAGATCGATATGGTTATCCAGCGTGTCGTTGACGTATTATACGGAATCCCAAGTCTGATCGTTACCATTCTTCTTATGGTAGTTGTTGGTAACGGTGTACACTGTTTGATTCTTGCTATGTGTTGCGTCGGATGGATCGGTGGATGTCGTTTCGTTCGTGGTGAAGTATTAAAACTGAGAGAATCTGATTTCGTATCTGCAGCCAAGATCCTTGGTGTGCCGGATATCGTAATCATTGTAAAACATATTTTACCGAATATCATGGGACTTATCATTACAAACCTGACAATGGCTATTCCGGGAGCTATTTTCCAGGAGGCATTCCTGAGCTATATCGGTCTGGGTATCAAACCACCGAACTGCAGCTGGGGTGTACTTGCAAAAGACGGAATCGCACAGCTGAGAATTCATCCGTACCAGGTATTTGTACCGGCATTCCTGATTTGTACAACAATGCTTGCGCTGAATCTTCTTGGTGATGGACTTCGTGATGCATTTGACCCGAAACTTAGAGGAACCGAGTAGGAAGGAGTATAGAAGATGGAAAATTTATTGGAAGTAAAAAATCTGCAATTCTCTTTCCGTACATACGGTGGAGTTGTAAAAGCTGTTCGTGATGTCAGCTTTGAAGTCCGTCCGGGAGAAATTCTTGGTATAGTTGGAGAATCCGGATGTGGAAAGAGTGTTACCTCTCAGTGTCTGATGAGACTGAATCCGGAACCGCCTGGATTCTTTGAAGGCGGAGAGATTCTTTATAAAGGAAAAGATGTTCTGAAAATGAACAAAAAAGAACTTCGTCAGTTCCGTGGAAAAGAGATCAGTTATATTTTTCAGGATCCTATGACCTCATTGAACCCGACAATGCGTATCGGAAAACAGATTGAAGAAGTATTCGTCGGAAGAAAAGGTATGAGTGCGGCTGAGAAAAAAGCAAAAGCACTTGAAATCCTTAAAATGGTAGGTATCTCTGATGGAGAACGCCGTTACAAACAGTATCCACATGAACTTTCAGGTGGTATGAAACAGCGTGTTATGATCGCGATCGCTCTGGTAGGAAGCCCGAGCATCGTTATTGCCGATGAGCCGACTACTTCTTTGGATGTTACAATTGAAGCACAGATTCTTGATGTACTGAAAAATCTTCAGAAAACACTTGGGACATCTATTATCCTGATCACACATGACCTTGGTGTTATCGCAAAGCTTTGCGACCGTGTACTGGTTATGTATGGAGGAAAGATCGTAGAACGTGGATCTGTAGATGAGATTTTCTATGATACAGCACATCCTTACACAAAAGGACTTATGCATTCAATTGCCAAACTGGATACAGCAAAAGGCCACAAATTGCAGCCAATCGAAGGAACACCTCCGGATCTGTTTGCACCTCCGAAAGGATGTCCGTTCGCAGCAAGATGTGAATACTGCATGGAAATCTGTAAAGATATGCCGCCACAGACTTATGAGCTTTCAAAAGAACATGAAACCTGTTGCTGGCTGCAGCATGAATATGCACCGGATACAGACATGAGAAGAAAAGTAACTGAGAAAGGAGAGGTGTAAAATGGAAAATACAGAAAAAAAACAGCCTCTCGTACAGGTGAAAAACTTATGTAAATATTTTGAAATCAGCCGTAAAGAAACCTTAAAAGCGGTTGATGATCTTACATTTGATATTTATAAAGGTGAGACAGTCAGCCTGGTAGGTGAGTCCGGCTGTGGTAAATCTACAACAGGACGTACCATGATCAAGTTATACAATCCGACTTCGGGAAATGTATATTATGATGGAAAAGATATTTTCAAATACAATCATGCAGAGCAGAAAGAATTCTGTAAGAAGGTACAGATGATTTTCCAGAACCCGTATTCATCACTGAACCCACGTATGACTGTTAAGGATATCGTTGGAGAAGGTCTGAAACAGCATGGAATGTCAACAAAGGATGCAGATGCAAAAGTAGAGCAGCTGCTTGCTACAGTTGGTCTTAATAAAGATCATATGTCACGTTTCCCACACGAATTCTCAGGTGGACAGAGACAGCGTATCGGTATCGCACGTGCTCTTTCTGTTGATCCGGAATTCATCATCTGTGATGAGCCGATTTCAGCTCTTGATGTGTCTATCCAGGCACAGGTTATCAATATGCTGAAAGAACTGCAGGAAGAAAGAGGACTGACTTACCTGTTTATCGCGCATGACCTTAGTGTCGTAAAATATATTTCTGACCGTGTAGTTGTTATGTACCTCGGAACAATGGTCGAGACTGCTGAGACAGATGAACTTTATGCTCATCCGATGCATCCATATACACAGGCACTGCTTTCTGCAATCCCGGAAGCAGATCCGAATAAAGCAAAAGCGAACCAGCGTATTCCGATCAAGGGTGAGATCCCAAGCCCGATCAATCCGAAGAACTGCTGTCGTTTCGCTGAGAGATGTCAGCATGCGACAGAACGTTGCTTTAAGGAAATGCCGCAGATGAAAGAGATTGCTCCTGGACATAAGGTGGCATGCCATCTTGTAGAAGATAAATAAAAAGTAGTAATATAATAAAGAAGGCGAAGGACTTAAGAAGAGTTCTTCGTTTTCTTTTTGTTTTATGAGAAATTCCGATGGAACTTTCTGTGAAAAAACACTATATGCCTTGGCAGATTAAAAAATTTCCAGAAGAATTGTGCAGAATCACAAAATACGGATTGACACGAAAATATTGACAATATAAGGTAAAAACGATATTATATAGAGATGTAATTGTAATTAAAGTGTCATATCGTGTAATAGTTATGTAACAAATGAAAGTGAGTGTATATGGAACAGAGAAAATCAGCAAGGAGAAGATCGTCTGATGGAACTTCTAATAGAAATATGCGAAGTATCAATAACAGCAGAGAAGTAAGCAGACGGGCTAAGGGGAAGAACCGGTATGCTTATGAAGAAGACCGAAGATCTGCCCGATATTATGATGATGAGGAAGATTACTACCGAGAACGACCGAAAAAGAAATCATCTTTGAATGATAAGAAGAAAAGAAGACCGGAAGAAGACTATCAGAATATAAGAAAGATGTCTGACCCGGAGAATAATAAGAATCGTAAAAATAAACGGCGTAGAGGAAGAAAGAAAAATCGGGTAAGCAGAACGATTGGAATTATACTTGTAATTATCCAGTTTATTCTGTCTGTAGTACTTGCAGTGAATGTGATGCTGTTCAATGTACTTACTTCTACTTATTTCCTGGTACTGATCGGAGTACTGCTGATCCTGCTTGGAATTACCTTGCTGACACAGATAGCGGCAAAAGGAAAAGGAATTGGCGGAAAGATATTCTGTATACTGATCTGCATCATTCTGGGAGTGGGTTCTTTCTATATAGGAAAAGTAAATAATGCATTCCAGAAGATTACCGGAAGCAATAAGAAAACAAGTTCCATGGTAGTTGCGGTAAAGGCGGATGATAATGCAGATACTTTATCAGCAGCAGCCGGATATACATTTGGTGTTCAGTATGCGACTGGTGGAGACCAGACGAAGTCGGCAGTCAAACAGATTGAAAAGGAACTGGGACAGAACATTACTCTTCAGGAATACAGTAATCTGGGAGAAGAAGCACAGGCATTATATGACGGAGAAGTAGATGCGATTATCTACAACTCAGCTTACAGTAATATTATCAAGGAACAGTATTCAACCTTTACAAAGGATACAAAGGTTATTTATAAGCACAATATTGTTGTTGAAATTGAAAGCGATACATCTGATGAAAGCGTTACAAAGCCATTTGCGGTTTATTTGAGTGGTATTGATACAAATGGTGATATCACAGAACAGGGACGAAGCGATGTCAATATCGTAGCGGTTGTCAATCCGACGAGCCATCAGGTATTACTGATTACGACCCCTAGAGATTATTATGTGCCAATCCCGGGAGTATCCGGAGGACAGGACGACAAACTGACGCATGCAGGAATCTATGGTGTAGATGTGTCTATGCAGACGCTGGAAGCACTTTATGATACAGATATCGAATTTTTCGGAAGAGTTAATTTTACATCTATGACCAGTGTGGTTGATGCACTTGGCGGACTGGATGTTGAATCAGATCTCGAATTTGATACAGGATGGGAGTCGGGTGCAGAGATTCATGTAAATGAAGGAATGAATCATTTTGATGGTATTAGTGCACTTGCTTTTTGCCGTGAACGTCAGGCACTGCCAGACGGGGACAACGGAAGAGGAGTCCATCAGCAGGCAGTTATCACTGCAATCATTAAAAAGATGATGTCACCGGCAATGCTCCGTGGGGCAAGCGATATTATAGACAGTGTCAGCGATGGTGTGGATACGAACTTTACTTCCAGCCAGATCCAGTCGCTGATCAAGACTCAGCTCAGAACCAATGCAAAATGGAATATTTATTCCGTGGCAGCGGATGGAACCGGGGGAACAGATATCTGCTATTCTTCAGGAGATGAAGAGCTTTATGTAACGTATCCGGATGAAAATTCAGTGGCTGAGATCATTGGATTGATCAAAAAAGTAAAAGACGGAGAAATAATCGAAGGATCCGTAAGTACAGAATAAAAATGAGAAAAAGTCAAGGTATGATTTGGAAAATATTTTTCAGAATACCTTGACTTTTTTTTTGCAATATACTACAATAAACAAGCGTGCGAAAAACGATGCACTGTTTTTCTGCGCATTTTAAACAGAACTTGTTTAAAATCGTAACCAATTATTACTTCATAGGAGGTGAAAGAGATGCCAACATTTAACCAGTTAGTAAGAAAAGGTCGTCAGACAGCTGTAAAGAAATCTACTGCACCGGCTCTCCAGAAAGGATACAATTCTTTGAAGAAAAGAGCTACAGACACATCTGCACCACAGAAGAGAGGTGTGTGTACAGCAGTTAAGACAGCTACACCGAAGAAACCGAACTCAGCTCTTAGAAAGATCGCCAGAGTACGTCTTTCAAACGGAATCGAAGTAACAAGCTACATCCCAGGAGAAGGTCACAACCTTCAGGAACATAGCGTTGTTCTTATCCGTGGAGGAAGAGTAAAGGACCTTCCGGGTACAAGATACCATATCGTTCGTGGAACACTTGATACAGCAGGTGTTGCAAAGAGACGTCAGGCTCGTTCTAAATACGGAGCAAAGAGACCAAAAGACGCAAAGAAATAAGCACTTGATTTTAGTGTAAAACGAAACTAAATCGTATCACAAACAGAACTATGAGAATAGTTGGTTGCGGGTTTAATTCAGATATTGCCTGCCACGTGGCAGGCATCGGAGATTGTCCCGCCAACGATACACATAGAAAGACACATGTGAGTACCGATGAATTATTCACGCAAAGCAAAGCTTTGCCAATATGTATAAGGAGGGAAGAACCGTGGCACGTAAAGGACATACTCAGAAAAGAGACGTATTAGCGGATCCGTTATACAACAACAAGGTAGTTACAAAGCTTATCAACAACATCATGCTTGACGGTAAGAAAGGTGTAGCTCAGAAAATTGTATACGGAGCATTTGACAAAGTCGCAGAGAAAGCTGAAAAACCAGCTATCGAAGTATTTGAAGAAGCAATGAACAACATCATGCCTGTACTTGAAGTAAAGGCAAGACGTATCGGTGGAGCTACTTATCAGGTACCGATCGAGGTAAGAGCAGACAGAAGACAGGCTCTTGCACTTCGCTGGCTTACACTGTACTCTCGTAACAGAGGCGAGAAGACAATGGAAGAAAGACTTGCAAATGAAATTCTTGATGCGGCTAACAACACTGGCGCATCTGTAAAGAAGAAAGAAGACATGCACAAGATGGCAGAAGCAAACAAAGCATTTGCTCACTATCGTTTCTAATTATAGGAGGAAAAAATCTTGGCTGGAAGAGAATATCCATTAG
>OLPG01001967.1_pt1 | contig 15576 bp, 10 predicted proteins | sample 1672311 | NCBI WGS metagenome assembly OLPG01 (sample SAMEA3136670, study PRJEB25190) | human gut metagenome | biome: human gut; feature: human-associated habitat; material: faeces | place: Austria | collected 2013
ACCGCCGCCAGTGGCGGAAACAGGGAGGAGTTGTTGGGGCAGCGGCCAGCAGGACACGAGGGCAATGCTTTGCCCGAAGGGGACGCTGGGAGCCGCAACCCGTTAGCCAAGCTCACGTTGCAGGCACAGACGGAAACAGCTGCGAACCAAGCGGCTGAGGGCAACAGTGCGGAAACTGCTGCCATATCGGACAACTTGGCTGTGCAGACGTTTGCAGAAGCGGCGGCCGGTGACAGCCTGACAGGCAAGACCATCAGGCTGTTCACCCCGGAGGCCGGAAACGAGGCAAACCGCGCGGCTTTTGAGGAAGCCTATGGGGTGAAGTTGCCGAGCACGGCTGCGGCTACCCGGCGGATGCTGCGGGAAGTGGCGGCACAGCGCAGCCAGCAGAATGCTGTTGAGAACGCTGGGGAAAGTGTGGAAAGCCCCACGGAAACAGTGGCGGACGGCGCAGAACCCCTCAGTCAGCGCATAAGCGCTGACAGCCGCAACCCGTTAGCCCTTGGCAGTGCGGAAAACACTGGTCTGACTGCGCAGAATGGCGCTGACCGGCAGGTTGTGATGCAGTCGGTCCCTGTGGAAGAAAGCACCCTTGACGGGATGGACAGCAGCAACAGCCCGATGCGGGAGACCTACGGCATGGAAGCACCGAGGACGGAGGGCCAGAAGCAGGCCCGGACGGAGCAGGTGCTACGGAGCTGGAAGGTGGGCGAAAAGGCGGCGCAGGAGATCAGCCGGAAACAGCCGGAAGGCGTGGACAGTGACCGCTATGCGGCGGCAGCATCCACTCTGTACCGGCTGGGCCAGATGGAGGACGTGAAGACCTTTGACCAGGCGCTGGAGCTGGCGGGCACCGGCAGCGGCATGGCGGCCAACGTGAACTATGTGCTGGGCAACCTCAAGGGCCGGAACGCGCTGGAGATCGCCTACACCTACGGCAGGGATGCGGCAGAGACCCGGTGGGCCAAGAGCCAGCTGGGCGGTACTCTGACGGAACAGAGCCTGACGGGCAGGGGTGAGACCATTTACAAGGGGACCCTGCGCAATGCGAATGACGCTGGCAGCCAGGTGATCGAGCTGAATGCGGCGGCAACCGACACCACGGCGGTGATGAAGAATGTGTTGATGAATAATCAGAACGTGAAGGCTTATGTGGAGACAAAAACGGCCCGGATCTTCTTTGGAGACAGTACACAGGATACGTTCGGCACGGTGCTGCACGAGGACTACCACTGGTACAACGCACTGGATAGCGAGGGAGCAAAGACTTTGCAGGACCATGCCCTGCTGTATCTGGCCAGGAGCAGCGGCTTTGAGACCGTGGACGAGATGATCCGGGAGAAGATGACCGACTATGCCCAGCAGAATCTGACCTATGAGGAAGCTGCCGAGGAGCTGGTGGGCGATGCCTGGCGGGGCATCTTCTCCAATGAATCCGATTTCAAGCGCTGGGTAGAGTTCCAGCGCGGGCAGGCCGAGAAGAACAGCGGCAGGGCCGGAACCATCCGCACCGTGATGAACCGGGTGAAGGAGATGCTGGGCGGCATCATCAGCCGGGCCAAGGAAGTGCTGACCCTTGACCCAGACAACAGGGCGGCCCTGAAGGCCCAGCGTCTGGCCGAGAACGAGCGCAGAATTTTGCAGGACGAATACTTTGCCCACGCTGAAAAAGCGATGGACAACCTGCGCAGTGCAAAAGAAAACGCCGCTGCCCTCAAGACAGAGAGCGCGGCGGAAGGACAGGGCGTGAGATATTCCATTAACCCGAGCTATGCACAGGACATTGACGAGTGGAACCGTGACGGACGAAACAGCCGGGAAATCTTTGTGCTGGGCAGCACGGCGGAAGCTTTGCAGGGACTGGGCGCACGAGAAAATGACATCTACATGAAAGGCGATAAAATCAGCCTGATTCTGGAACAACACCCGGAAATGACGTTGAACGAGATCAAACGCATTCCGGAAATTTTGGATGACCCCATTCTGGTGCTTTCCAGCCAGAATAAGGGGCGTGCCGGTTCACAGAATACCAGACTGGTTTTGTTTGGAAGCGTGAAAGCGCAGGATGGCAGACCCGTACTGTGCGTGCTGGATCTTCAGCCAGTAGAAAACCGAATCGTGATCCAGGATATGCAGAAGGCGACCAGTGCTTATACCAAGGATAACGACCCTGTGAGATTTGTGCGGAACAGCGAAGTGCTGTATACCTCTGAAAACAAAAAAAGAACCACAGCGTTACTTAGGACACTAGGCTTCCAAATGCCTAGCGAACTGCAACGCTATGGTTCTATGGGTAGTATATCCTATCATGGGCAAAACGTCAAGATGGAAGGTGTGCCGTTTACAAAAATAGAACTCTCCGGTGGTACCCACATGGAATCCGAAGATTCGGGGAGTAGTCTGCCGGAGAGTTTTATGGAAGCCCCCGGTGGAACCGTCACCGAAACAAAAAATTCCGATGCCAGCAGATTGCCGGAAGCTTCCAGAGAAAGCAGCCTTACCACGGTACTCAAAACCGAGCAGGGCGATGAAGCCCCTAAGCTGCTTTCTAAAAACAGTATAGCACAAGAAAATGCCGAAAGCAAGGGAAACAGCGAACCTGTGAAGAAATCGGTGCGGTTCCAGCTGAGTGACGGCTCTGCTGGAAACGTGGATGAATTGACGGCACTTCAAAAAGAAAGCAGAGAACTGGAACACCAGCAAAACGCCCTGAAAATAGAGCGAACAAACTGGCTGAACAGCGCCGAGGTAAAGGAGATTGAAGCGAAGAGAAAATCTCTGGGTTTGTTCTCTGCCGAGGCAAAGGAGTTTAAGGCCAGTGAAGAATACCAGGCGTACCTTGCAAAGCGGAAGGACTTTAACCAGCGCGGTGCAGAGCTTGAAAACCGAATCGGTGAAGTGAATAATGCACTGCGGGAAGCCCATGCCAAGCTGGAAAACCAGAGAAATGAACAGAAGCAGAAACAGCAGGCTGTCTATGATGCCAAAGCAAAGGAAGCAGGCGGTGCGGCGAAGTATCGCCGTCAGCTGGCCGTGGAGCAGTTTGGCACGACGAGTGAATTTGAACGGGCCGGATACATCCTGCCGGATGGGCAGATGCTGGATTTTGCCCGGAATGATAAGACCCGTGACACCGACCACCGGGAAATTATGAGTGTGTTCGGCCCGGCGGAAGTATCGGAAGGGACGGACGCACTGAACAAGTTCCTGGCAGACGGTAATGTGCGGGTGATGGCGGAAGCTCCGGGTGTTGACCTGGCCGCAGACAAAGCCCCGACCGCTGCACAGCTGGAACAGATCCGTGAGATGGTGGGAAGTCTGGGCAGTGAACAGAGAAAGTTCACGCTGGATATTTCCACCACCGACGGCAGGGTTGCAGCCAGCAAGGAGTACAGCGGCCGCATTGATGCTGACCGTGTTGTGCGGGAGATCAGGGACTATTACAAGACCGGTGAGCTGCCCGCAGAGAGCAGCCTGGCACGATTCCGGTACCAGCTGGCGGCCAAAGCCGAACAGGCGGAACGGGACGCGCGGAAGAACACCCAGCGGCAGGCAAGCCGGGCCATTGCGGACAACAGTGCGGCAATGGAAACGCTGGCCCAGATGATGGGTGTGACCCACGGTGTGCGGATCAGCCAGGATTCCATTGACGGGCTGGCGGTGCGGTGGACAAAGGCCAACGGCAGCAGGGCCGACCGGACGAAGATTGCCGGAGAGACCCGGGCGCTGGTGGAGTACATGACGGCGGACGGGGCCAGCATGAGCAAGGCCAGCGCGCTGTCTGAGACCATTGCAGATGAAATACTGAGCGGGGCCACCTACCGGAACACCGAGCTGTGGGACGAGTACCCGGAATACCACGACCTGAGCTACACGGTGAACAAGGACGGCCCGGCCAAGGCGGAGCTGGTGAAGCGGTACGGGACGTGGAGCGAAGCGGTGGCCGAGGCCCGGCGGCACGGTGTGAAGCTGCGGCAGGCAGAGGGTGTGCGGGATGGCAACCCGGCAGAAGTGTATGAATCCATCGTCAACGACACCCGGGCCATGGGCGGCACCAAGGAAGGGGCAGCGGCCTTGTTCCGGGGCGCGGCCCAGGCGGCAGGCGTGGACGGCGCGGCCAGCATGGAGAGCACCGAGTGGCTGGATGTGCTGATGAACGTGCACGATGCCATCAAGCCCAGGATGATGAGCCGCTTTGCAGATGCTGCCGAGTACGAGGATGCCAAAGTGGAGCTGGCCGACCGGATGCTGGGTGATATCCTGAGCGTGCCGGAGATGACCGATGCACAGGCCATCTTTGACGGGTTCCAGCGCTGGCAGCGCCAGGCTGTGGCTGCTGCCGTGGGCGAGGAGAACGCGGAGCAGGCGCTGAAGGACCTGCGGAAGGTACAGAAGGAGCAGAACCGGGAGTTCAACCGGAGGATGTATGAGAACAGCCGGAACGGAAGCCGAGATGAAGCACTGCGGCAGTGGACAGAACAGCAGAAGCGGAATGAAAAAGCAGAAAAGCTGCTGGATCAGAATCTGGATACGCTGGGGCTGGACATCGCCAACTACGGCGACATGGCCGAAAAGTTGGACGTGCTGAAGGAAGCCTACGAACGGGAGTGGAAGGCCGAAAAGAAGCGGCTGAAGGAAGAACGCCAGCAGATGCTGGACGAGATCCGGCTGGAAAACAAACAGCTGAAGCGGGAGAACTGGAACCTTTCGCACCAGGTGGCAGGAGAACAGCGCCGGGCTGATCGGGCTGAGTGGCAGCTGATCCATCAGGAAAACGAACTGCTGGAATGGGAGCAGGAAAACCAGCGCAAAGCTCAGGAGTGGCAGGAAAAGCAGGCGGAACGAAACGCAATCGCCATCACTGCAGCCCAGCAGCAGCGGGACGAGGACATTGCCATTGCCAAGAAGCTGGCTGAGAAGCGGGTACAGAAAGCCCGGGACGGTCGGCAGAAGGACGAGCTGCGGCGGGGCATCCGGGCCAATGCCACCCAGCTGAACCAGATGGTGCTGCGGCCTGCAAAGGACAAATATGTGCAGCCCCGGCTGATCCTGCGGGCGCTGGAAGTGGCAAAGCTGGCGGACATGACATTGCTGAACCAGAATGCCGTGAACCGGCTGGATGCGCTGGCAAACAGCATCCGGGCCGAATACGGGGATGCAGACCACCCGGTGGTGACGGAGATGAGCAATGACTGGGAACAGAGCGGTATTGCCAACCTGATCGATGCCCTGAAGGCTGACCTGAATGCCAGCAAGCAGGCCCAGCTTGACCGGCTGAACCAGCAGCTGACAGAGGCCGAGGCACTGCCGGACAGCGAAAAGGCCGAGATGCTGCGCGACCGGCTGAGAAAGCGGATCCGGGAGACCGAGAACCGCACCTATCTGCCCATGACGGTGGACCAGATGCGGATGCTGAAGGCCATTACGACCAGCACACTGCATGTGATCCGGACGGCAAACAAGACCCTGAGCCTGCAGCAGGCCGAGGAGGTGGACAAGATCGCCGGAGAAGCGGCGGTGGAAGTGAACCGGAGCAAGGGCAATGACGGAAAATTCCGGCGGATGCTGACGAGGTACAATCTGGATATGCTGGGCGGTACCCGGGTGTTCCGGATGCTGGGCGGCTACGCAAAGAACAGCCAGATGGAGAAGCTGGGCACCATGCTGAATGACGGCCAGCGGCGGCAGACGGAGATCCTTGTGGAGGGAACCCACCTGTTCGACAACGTGACAGGCAAAAAGAACCTGAAACAGATGGAACAGTTTGCAGGCAAGGGGGCAAAGCTGGTAGACCTTGGCCTGAAGGACAACCGGGGCAAGGCCGCACCCCTCACCCATGCCCAGATGTGCAGCCTGTACATGCACCTGCGGAACGCCGACAGCAAGGAGCACCTGCTGAACGGCGGCTTTACTGTGCCGGATGCAGTGGAGTACAACAAAGGCAACATCGTGGAAGCCTACCAGAAGGGGCAGACCGTGCGGATCGGGATGCTGACCGACAGCGAGGGCAAGCCCATGGCGGACACCATTGTGAGTGCCATTGAAAAGAACCTGACCGACTACGACCGGGCGTGGATCGGGAGCATGGAGAACTTCTTTGGGAGCTACACCACCGACCTGATCAATGAGACGAGCATGAAGCTGCTGGGCTACAAGCGGGCTGTGGTGAAGAACTACTACCCCATTGCGGTGAACAAAAAAGCACTGGCGACCCAGATCGAGGGGCTGCATCTGGATGCGACCATTGAGGGACGGGGCTTTTTGAAGAACCGTGTGAAAAGTCCACAGCCCATCCTGCTGGAGGAATGCAATAACGTGGTGCAGCGGAGCTTACGGGACACGGCAGCCTACGCGGGCCTGGCCCCGGCCATCCGGGATGTGCAGAAGGTGCTGAACAGCCGGATCGAGACCGAGGATGGACTGAAGGTGCTGAAGAACGGCATTCTGGAGGAAAAGTGGGGCAGCGATGCGGTGAACTATGTGGATGAGCTTCTGACCGACCTGCAGACCCCGGGACGGAAAACCCGGAAAAGCAGCATGACGGCGCTGGGCAAGCTGCGGGGCAACTACGCCGGGGCTATCCTGACGCTGAACCCGGGCGTGGCCATTGCGCAGGCGGCATCCCTGCCGACCGCCGGTGCTGTGCTGGGTGCGGACACCATGGCGGTGGTGGTTCCCTTTGTAAAGAACTTCTCACCCAAGCAGCGGGCAGCGCTGGAAGCAGAGATCACTGAACACGGGGATGCGCTGCTGCAATACCGCCTGCGGGGAAGCCAGCGCGGTGAACTGGCCAGCATTGGCGTGAGCCAGGGCGCGGCAGAAAAGGCCATGGACAAGCTGCCCAAGTGGGTGACCGGCTGGATCAACGGCGTGGACGAGATCACGGTGGCGGCCCTGTGGGAAGGCTCCAAGCGGTATGTGGAGCACCATACCAATGAGTTTGCAGAGGGTGCAGCCACGAAAGGCAGCGAAGCCTACTGGGAAGCCGTGAACAAGATGTATCAGCGGGTGATCGAGGAGACCCAGCCCAACTACACTACGATGCAGCGGGCAGGCATCCAGCGCAGCGACAACGAACTGGTGAGGACCCTGACCATGTTCACGACCCAGCGGTTCCAGAACTACGGCATTCTGGCAGATGCGGTGCTGGCCTACAATGCCCAGCGGGAGCGCAGCCATGCAGACCCCACCGAGGAGAACCGGGTAGAGCTGAAACGGGCCGGGAAGAACCTGAACCGAGCGGTGACCAGCCAGATCGTGCAGACGGCAGTGTTTGCGGCCATGAAGATCGGCGCGGACTTCTTGCTGCACCGGTGGGACCGGGAACAGGACGAGAACGGCGACATTACCGCATGGAGTTTATTGAAGCGGTACGCTGACCTGTATGTGGGAAGCGCAGCAGGCACGTTCCTGTACGGCAGCGAGCTGTACAGCTTTGTGGGCAACGTGGCCGGGGGCAAGGACTATGATGTGGTCAGTGCCCCGAACCTGAGTGCTGTCAATGACCTGGGAACTGAGGCGATGCGGCTGTACAAGCTGCTGGCCACCGACACCGGCGAGATGGACGAGGAAGAGCTGGAAGCATACCACGAGAAGCTGCGGAAAGCGGCCCTGACCTTTATGGAGGACGGACTGGAACTGAAGGGGCTGCCGGCCGGGAATGCGGAAAAGCTGCTGGAAGCGGCATGGAAATGGAGCGGAAATGCAGCCTATGCGGTGACGGGCGGAAAGTACGGCGAGAAGCTGAGCCTGAATTCCCTGCCCGCCAGCGCCACCGGTCAGTATGATCGGCTGTACAACGCCATTGCCGAGGTGGACACGGACAACGCCAGCGGTGCTATGGCGAAGCTGGAAGCCATGGGCAAGGACGAAAAGACCATTGCCAGCCAGCTGAAGAACCGGCTGAAGAAATACAGCCCGGAAGTAGAGCAGGCGGCCAGGGCCCGGAATGAGGGCAAAGACAGCCAGCGCCAGGAGCTGACAAAGCAGCTTGTGCGGGAAATGTACGAGACCCTGGGCATCCGGGAGGGGGTCAAAGCTGACGCGGAAAAGCGGACATGGGTGATCGACCTTGTGACCGGTGCCATTGAAAGCAAGGCCGAGGAGCTGTACAAGGGCGGCACCGAGGGCAGCGTGTACGATGACCTGACTGAAGCGGTGGACACCGGCAGGACCAGCGACGTGCAGGATGAGATCCGGCGGCTGCGGACGGCGGGCAAAGCGGACAGCCAGATCAAGAGCAAGATCACCGATGCGGTGAAGGAGGAGTATCTGGCGGGCAACGACCGCGACCGGGAACAGCTGGAACAGATGCTGCTGAAGCTGGAAAAGGCCGATGGCAGCCAGATGTACGAAGAGAAGAACTTTGCCCAGTGGGTGAAGGACGCGGCAAAAAAGGAGGAACAGGCAAAAAGCAGCAAGGATGAGTGGGCAGGGGTGAGGTGAACCTCTCAGTCACGCTTTGCGTGATAGCTCCCCTAGTAGGGGAGCCAAGTTCACGTTGCTGCTCTTTTTTGGGGAGCCCTGCTTAGAAGAAAGGGAGGCCGTTCACCCCGAACGGTCTCCCTTTTTTGTATGTCCGGGGTAGTTGCACCCGGCGGGGCGTGATAGGATAGGGGCAGGAAGGGCGCACAAAAGTGGCGGAGTGCGTCCGATTGGTGAAGGGAGTGAAATTGTGAGCCAACTGGATATAAAGATCAGAAAGCTGCAGGACAATGGTTCGACGTTTCGGGCAAACATTGAGACGCTGTATCTGGGCGGTGTGCGGAGCGCCAAGGTGGACCGGCTGCACTTTGAAGTGCCGGAGGAGTGGAAGGTGTGCACCATCTCGCTGCATGTGCAGCGGCTGAGCGGCACCCTGCCGGACCCGCAGATCCTGGACGAGAACAACAGCGTACTGGTGGACCGCCGCTGGACACTGGAAAAAGAGGGCACCTGGATGCTGCTGGCCATCAACGACAGCGGCTACATTGCCATGACCAAGCCCGGCAAGTACACCTGCTATGACACCATCGACACCGACACGACCACCGAGAACATTACGCCGAGCATCTATGAGCAGTTCGTGGCCGAGGTGACGAAGTACGCCAAGCAGGCGCTGGAGAGCATGAACGCGGCCAAGACCAGTGAGGAAGCAGCGGCCAAATCTGCTAAAGAAGCAGCGAACTCTGCCGCCAGCATGGAAGAAAGCGTGCGGGTGAGCGGGGAAAATGCCAAAAAGGCTGCAAACAGTGCTGCTGCGGCAAAGAAAAGTGAGGAAGCGGCAGCAAAGAGCGCAGAGGCATCTGAGAACAGCGCTAAGAAAAGCGCCGAGAGTGAGAGTGCATCCAAGGCTAGTGCGGGAAAGGCAAAGGACAGTGAAGAGGCGGCGAAAAAGAGCGAGGACGCAGCAGCCCTGAGTGAAACCCACGCCGCCGCCAGCGAGAAGGCTGCCAAGACCAGCGAGACCGCCGCCAAGCGGGCCCTGCAGGACACGGAGACGGAGCACACCACCGCCTTGCAGGACATCGCACGGGCCCGCACCACAGCCTTGAACGACGTGGCCAAATCCACCAAGACGGCCACCGCTGCGGCAAACACTGCCACCCAGCAGGCCACCGCCGCTGCGGGGAGCGCTTCCACCGCCACCACCAAGGCCGGGGAGGCATCCGCCAGTGCGGGGGCGGCAAAGAACGATGCCGACCGGGCAGAGCAAGCCAGCACCAACGCGGCCAATGCGGCCACCAATGCCGTGAAGCAGGCCAAGGAAGCCGGAGCCTTTGATGGTCAGTCGGCCTATGCGCTGGCTGTTCAGCTGGGGTACACCGGCAGTGAAGCCGCCTGGATCGCCAGCCTGAAAGGCGCAAAGGGCGACAAAGGAGATACCGGTGCGCAGGGCCCCAAGGGCGAAACCGGAGCCACTGGACCACAGGGGCCGCAAGGGCCCACCGGCGCAACGGGAGCCAGAGGTCCCACAGGCGCGACCGGCCCGCAGGGCCCGGCGGGTGCTTCAGCGGTCTATACCAGCGGAACCTATTATGTGCGCTATACCGATGGAACACAGATCTGCTGGGGAACCAACATGGATAGAACGTATTTTCCTGTTGCCTTTGCAAATGCAAATTACTCTTGCATTGGGTCGCTTCAAACGAGGTACCCGGACAATGTGAGATTTGGCTTTAATGACAAAACAACAACATCTATGTACATAACTGTTTCCGGAAGTCGGGAATATGTCAACTGGATCGCCTATGGCCGCTGGAAGTGAGGTGAACGTAAATGGAGATCAAATCTGGATATAAGATACAGAAGCCGGTTATTACGCAGGAAGAATGCGATGCCTATTCTGCCGTTGTGGATGCCATCACCGCCCACAATGCAGCGGCTGCCGTGGGCGAGGCCCTGTGGAGCATGGACGACCAGCCGGAGGCCTACGTTGTGGTGGAGGCAGGCACGCAGCCAGACCCTGCCGATGCACCGAAGCCGACCTCTACATTTGAGGAGCGGCTTGCTACGGTGGAGAGCGCCCAGACCCAGATGGCGCAGCTACCTGAAACACTGGCTGCTTTGCAAAAGGAAAACGAGATGCTGAAACAGTGTCTGCTTGAGATGAGCGAGACTGTCTATGCGTAAAATCACACAAAAAATCGAAAGGATGGTATTTATGATGGCTATGTTATGGGCACAGGAAATTATGTCTGCTGAGACTATGGAAAAGGCAAAGGCTCTGTATGAGCGCTGCCCCCGTCTGCTGAAGGAGAAGGTCAAAGCAATTCTTATCAAGAGCGGCTTTGAGGAGATCACGCAGTAAGGAGGCGCAGAGCAATGGATGACCTGAAGGTGCGCATCACACTGGGTGACACGACCCTGGAGGGAACATTGGACGAGCTGCTCGAGAGCGGAACTTTCAAAATGGAGTATGACCAAGCAGGGCTTAACAAGATCGTGCAGGAAGCTGTTGCCCTACAGAGAGCTGAGTATCAGAAAGACCCGCAGCATTACCATGTGCATACCATGACCATGGACGAGCTACCGCATCATCCCTGCACAACAGAACCGGGAGCGCATACATTCGGCGGTGAAATGTATGGGATTCGACAATTCCATGCATGGCCAATCTGCAGTGGAAAGCATGTCACGATTTGGCCCAATGATGATGCCGGTACGAGTTGGCGAGTTTATGCGGGAGTCACTTTGAATACTGCAAAGGAGGCGCAGAATGCCCAGAACAATTCTTGACGTGAGCAAATGGCAGGGGAGCATCGACTGGGACGCGGTGAAGCGCAGCGGAAAAACCGACGGCGTGATGCTGCGGGTGCTGGGCAGCAAGGGCGGCAAGCCATACGTTGACCCGGCCTTCGAGCGCAACTATGCCGCGTGCACGGCGCGGGGCATCCCGGTGGGCGGTTACTACTACACCTGCGCCACCACGCCCCAGCAGACGGCCGAAGAACTGGCCGCCTTGCGTGCTGCGCTGGCGGACAAGAACTTCCAACTGCCCATCGCGGTGGATGCAGAAGACCCGAAGCTGCGCGGGCTGACCCCGGCCAAGCTTTCGGCCCTAGTGGCCGAAGCCGCTGCCCAACTCGAAGCGTGGGGGCTGTATGCAATGGTGTACACCTACACCAATTTCGCGGACACCGCCCTCGACATGGCCGCCCTCGCTGCTTATGATCTGTGGATCGCGGACTACCGCGGCAAGCGCCCTGCCCGCCGCCACGGCATGTGGCAGTACACAAGCAGCGGCAAGATCCCCGGCGTGAGCGGACCGGTAGACCTGAGCCATGCTTACAAGGACTATGCTGCCATCATCCAGCGCAAGGGGCTGGGCAAAGTGAAAGGAGAATGACAATGAAAAATGAGATTTGTGCGGCCATCGGCATTGTGGGTGGGGCCATTGCCAGCCTGCTGGGCGGCTGGGACACGGCGCTGCAGACGCTTATCATCTTTATGGCGATCGACTACATCACCGGCCTGATCGTGGCGGGGGTGTTCCACACCAGTCCCAAGACCAAAACTGGCACCCTTGAGAGCCGGGCAGGCTGGAAGGGCCTGTGCCGCAAGGGTGTGAGCCTGCTGGTGGTACTGGTGGCCTGCAGGCTGGATGCTGTCATCGGGTCGAACTTTATTCGGGACACCGTTGTCATTGCGTTTGTATGCAATGAGACTATCAGTATCGTGGAGAATGCCGGACTGATGGGTGTGCCCATCCCGGCGGCGCTGACTCGTGCTGTGGACGTGCTGAAGCAGCGGGCGGAAGAAAAGAACGGCAGCTGACAACGGCCCCGGGGAGCCTGATGGTTCCTCGGGGCTGAGTTTGTGTTTTCGACTTCTTTCGACAAAAGGCGTAGCATGATGGGCGAAAGGATGTGTTAGAATGACTGATACACAATTTGACCACTTGCTGCGCCCTCTGGGTATTATTCGCACAAAGAGTGATTATTATACTCTCCGGCAGTGTATGACGCTGATTTGCACCAGGCCTGACCGGTTGCGAGCCTTGCAGAAGGAAGTTTATCTGCCTGTGGCAGAAGCTTCTGGTCACGCTTGGAGGGCTGTGGAGAGCGCTGTTCGCAGGACGGCAAAGCTGGCGTGGAAAACTGACCCGGAGAAAGTGCAGGTGTTGGCGGGATACCCGCTGGATCATCGGCCAACGGCGGGACAGTTTTTGGAGATGCTGTATAGTGTGGTGGATACTATGTACGAGAAAAAGTAAGGTTTGAAAGAAGCATATAGAAAGAATTGGTGGTGGCGTAGAGAGTAAAATTGTTCGAGTGAGGATGCGTCAGGTGGACCATAAATCCAACGATTTCACGTTAGAAATCGTTGGATTTTTTTGTTTATAGGCTGGCCTCATTTGGTTTTGACCACAATTTTGACCACAATGCCAAAGATTTTATCTGGTCTAATTAGTGCCGTTCCGTCCAATTTTCAGGCCGAAAATGCCTCACTGAACAACTGGATCGCACTCTGCCGAATGGATTCCTGAACATGGAGATAATGCTCAGTCATCTCGGTATCGGCATGGCCTACGATGCTCTGGATGGTCTGGATATCCACGCCCAACGCCTGCATAGAGCGCCTTTTTCCGCGCCGCCAGTTGGCGGCGTTTTTCTTTTAGCTCTGTCATCTTGGACAGTTTCTCTCCGCCCAGCAGCTCTCCCATCGTGGCCTTGGCTGCCCGGTAGTCCGCCAGCTCCGCCTCATGCTCGGCAAGATATTTCCAGCTATACTTTGCGGCCTTATACCCGTCAAAGACGGGGCGGGTCTTGGCGTACCGCACCACGGCTCCCATCAGCTCGGAGGTTGCGGACAGGTCAGCCTCCGTCCGCCGGAGCTGCTCGGTCAGAGCGTGAAAGCGAGAAACGGCATCCTCGGCCTTGGCGGAGAGCTGGTCATACTCGGTGATATTCTGTTCCTGCATGAATTGAAGCGCTGCCGCCATCTGTTTAAGGTTATAGACCTTTGCCCACCGTGCATAGGCCGCACCTTTGCCGGAGCGCAGGCGCTCCTGTATATCAACGATCAGATTGACACGGCGAGGGGCAGCAGGCGCAGAAACAGGCTGCTCCGGGAGCGGACGCTCCCCGGCGATAACGGCCTTGATGTCCTCGGGATTGTAGCCGTCCCCGAGGGTAGATGCCCGCAGCCGTGTCGCCCGCTCCTGCCCCGGAACGAGAAAAGAAATTACACCGCCGCGCCCATGCTTGACCGTGAAGCCGGACGCCTCCATGAGCCGAAGAAAAGCGTCAAAGTCTGCGGGGCGTTTGGTAAGAGCTTCATTGATGGCAAGCCGTAGCCGCTCCTTGTATGAGGGCTGCCGCTCCGTCCCCAGCCATGCCCCGTAATGGAGAAAGCGTCCATTGCTGTGCAACTTGGGATTGGTGATAGACGATCTCCTTTTTTTCGGTGCGGGTGGCGTCACGGGGCGCAGACGGCTCCGGCGTGACCTCCGCACCAGCGGGAGCGCCACCCTTATCCACGGCAGGCTTCTCCGGGGCGGGCTTGCTTTGGGACTTTTTGTCCCGAGGTTTGGGCGGCTTTGCCTTATCGGGAGCGGCCTTACCATCCTTGGGCGGACGGCCTCTGCCGGGCTTGGCAGGCTTGTCCTTTTCCGTGGGCGGCTTCTGCTTGACCGCCTTTTTCTCCTCCTTGGCCGCCTCGTCACGGGCGGCGGAAAAAGTCCACCACCTTGCCGGAATGTGCCGGGGCGGGATCGTCCTTGCCGGGAGTGGGCGGCTGCTCCTGTTCCTTTTCAGCCTTGGGGACTTCGGGAGCGGTTGGCTCCTCCACCTCGGTGTGAGTAACAGCGTCGGCGGAATCGGGCACGGCCTCACCCATTTCAAAGAGTGCCGCCTGCCTCTCATGCTCCAGCATGACCACCTCTGCATTGGTCAGCGCAGGCTCGGGCGCAGGCTGCTCCGGCACAACGGCATTTTCTACCGTGGGAGCGGGAGCCTCGGCGGGCGGGGTTGCCTCGGGAATGTTTTTCTTATCATCTGCCATTTGCAAACCTCCTTTTCGTGGCATGAAAAAAGCCAGTCCGCAGACTGGCCGGGTGAAAGTGACCTCCCTTCATGGTTTTATATATGAAAACGCCGCCCGTAGTCCCGTTGGGTGGCAGTTATTTAAGAGCCACAACTCCTTTAACAGCCAAAAGTATCTGCTTAGGAACTTTAAGGGAAATGTCATTGACTCCTTCTGTCCACTCCCCGGCATAGTAAAGAAAGCCATAGAAAAAGTCAAAAAGTAATGATATAATAAACCATATATAGCGGTACCCGACCTTGATCAACAGAGAATACACTCGGAAGTGATAAAAATGGAATTGAAACGCTATAAGGGCTCCCTGACCGTCGAACAGCTAATAATCGCACATAAAAAAACAAAATCTAATGCCACTTCTTTATACAAGGAAGCACAGCTTTTGTTTGAAAACAAGATGTATGCCCGATGCTATTTCTTGCTTTGTATTGCAAATGAAGAACTTGGAAAGAGCATATTTGTTGTAAGTGCCATTGTTGATTTAATTGCAGGGAAGATTGATTGGCATAAATTTTGGAAAAAGTTAAGGAACCACAAAAGCAAAACTGGAATGATTGAGTTTTTTGAAAACATGTTTGTATCATCGGACGATAACTTAACTCCCTGGAAAGAACTTGAGCAAAGAATACCTACTCTTGAAGAATTAAAAATGGCAAGCCTTTATTCTGATATGTTCCAGAATGATTTTTTTGATCCGGAAGAAATTATTACTTTCAATTTGGCTAAGTCTACCCTCGAATTAACCGGACACCGAATAGAATTCATAAATACCATATCGCCTCCTGATAACATACTTCGTTTGGCGAAAAAAGAAGATATTCTGGCATACAGAACCAAATTAAAAGAAATGGGTATGGAAATTGATTTTTAGGATAAAAACCTCTCGCTTGCTGCCCTAAAACCATTGATATGACTGGTTTTTTCCAGATCCTATAATTACACTCCGACAAAAATCCAACGATTTCACGTTAGAAATCGTTGGATTTTTTTATATCCTAAAAATTTGTATACTTCAATACGTTAAAGAAAGTTTGGAGAACCATTCAAAGAAAT
>OLPG01001980.1_pt1 | contig 15509 bp, 13 predicted proteins | sample 1672311 | NCBI WGS metagenome assembly OLPG01 (sample SAMEA3136670, study PRJEB25190) | human gut metagenome | biome: human gut; feature: human-associated habitat; material: faeces | place: Austria | collected 2013
GCTGGTAGGAAAAATTTATATTTTTTCAATTGTCTACTTGACGGGGAGCAGTTCAAAGCGTAGTTGATAGCCTTCTTCTTTTCGTTTCAATAAATTATATTTACGGTAGAAGGAATGTATACATTACTATAAAGTGACAGATGCTTCCGCCCATTACGAACAGATGAAAGATTTCATGGCTTCCGAAATTCTTATGCTTGCTGTTGAAAATCGGGAGCTTCAGTGCGTAGATAACACCGCCAACTGTATAGATGATACCACCGGCTAAAAGCCATCCGAAAGCAGCAGTTGACAGATTATCAAGGATTGTAGAAAATGCAAGCACGCAAGTCCATCCCATGCCAATGTATAAAACGGAAGATACCCATTTCGGACAGAATACCCAGAAGGCTTTGATAAGGATGCCGACAATCGCGAATGCCCATACAATACATAGCAGTGTGATACCTTTGCGTCCGCCGATTACCAGCAGGCAGACAGGTGTGTAGCTTCCGGCGATCAGAACGGAGATCATCATGTGATCGATCTTCTTTAAAACCGTATTCACTTTCTCGGAAATATCAAATGTGTGATAAGTGGTACTTGCCGCATAAAGCAAGATAAGGCTGGCTGCGTAAATTGTAAGAGATACAATATAAAGTTTGCTCGGTTCACGAGCTGCTCTGTATAGAAGTGGTATTGCAGCAATAATTGCCATGATCATTCCAATAAAATGTGTAATTGCGCTTCCGGGTTCTTTGATATAAAGTCTTTTTTCCATAATATATACCTCCAATTCGTCTATATAATAACACATAGTTTTTAATACTACATCTCGAATATGTATATACTATAGCACACATTTATAAAAAATCAAGAGATATTTTGAAATTAAAAGTATCTTATTCCACAAAAAAACAGGATGAAAGAAATCTGTGATGAAAAGTAAAAAACAGGCCGTGATTTCACAAAATTAAAATGTGAAATCACAGCCTGTTCCAGGTTATGTTTCTAATAAGTTCAATCTGTCAATCTATTCGATTACTGTTCCGGTCTTACCATTCAGAGCATCAGAGACTTTATCAAAGGAAGTAATGTAAGCTTTGCGGCCTTCGTGTCCTTCTACGAATTCAACTGCTGCACGGAATTTTGGAAGCATGTTGTAAATTCCAAAATGTCCCTCTTCCATGTAAGTTTTTGCCTGATCAACAGTAATTGTATCCAGTGGTTCCTCATTCGGTTTGCCAAGGTTGATACATACTTTCTCAACATTTGTAAGAATGATGAGAAGATCAGCATTAATTCCTTCTGCAAGCTTTCCGGCTGCGAGGTCTTTCTCGATAACAGCACTTGCGCCACGTAAATGATTATCCTGCTCAAGTACCGGAATACCGCCGCCACCTGCTGCGATAACAATCTGATCTGCATCAAGAAGAGCTTTCACTGCATCGAGTTCAACAATCTTGACTGGATTCGGAGCAGAGACAGCACGGCGGAAACCTTTACCGGGTTCTTCCACTACGAAGTTGCCTTTCTTACGTTCCTCATTCGCTTCCTCAGCGTTCATATAACGGCCGAGAACCTTTGTTGGTGTGTAGAAAGCATCATCGTAAGGATCTACGATCACCTGCGTGAGGACTGTGCTGACTGTACGGTAGATACCGCGGTTGAGAAGCTCTTCACGGATTCCGTTCTGAAGGTCATATCCGATATATCCCTGGCTCATGGCAGTACATACAGACATTGGGGATGCTGTATATTCCGGATGGTTCTTTGCAAATTCATTCAATGCAGTGTGGATCATACCAACCTGCGGAGCATTACTGTGTGTGATAGCAACCTGATAGCCTGCTTCAATCAGATCAGCAATACATTTGGCAGTGCTTTTAACGGCTACTTTCTGTTCTGGAAGTGTAGTTCCAAGTGCACGGTGTCCCAGTGCAACAACGACTCTTTTTTTCATAATATTTCCCTTTCTTCTAAGCTGTAATAGTTTGTCAGGGGGAACAGGTTCATACTGTATTAGAAAAAATCACAACAGTAAAACCAACCTTACTGATAATTAAGATTTTACTATTATTTAGCAGTAAAATCAATATTGGATTATGCCTGATAGAAAGTCAAATACAAAAATTGCTGTCAAAAGAATACAAATTGAAATTCTCATCCATTTCTTTAATTTCATGAAGAGACTGTTCCAGCGCGGAGCAAAGTAATAGAAAAATGCACAGCCAAGAAGTGCAAATACTGCCCCATCACCAAGATATGCTTCTCCATTCATGAAAGCAAGATAAGAATGATATTTCGGAAGCTCAATTCCAAAGCCAAGATCAAGAAACAGCTGGATAAGATAATCAAGAACTGTATACACAATAAAGTTGATAATAAACATAGTAGCCGGCTTTTTGATATATTTCTTTAACAGCAACAGTATAAGCAGACCACAGATTCCGTACAACGGGAGCCATGGAAGCGTACGAAGGGTTACATTTTCCAGTGTGCCGCAACTGAGCAGTTCGGAAATGATTTCCAAAAGCCATCCGAAAATAGAAAAGGCATGGAATAAAAATACATAGGACAGAAAGTCATAATTCTGCGCCGGATTGACCGGTGATTTTACTGCGGCAATAGGTGGTTGCACAGAAAAAAGAAATACCGGATACTGATGCGGTGCAAAATAAGAGATCTTTGTGTAAGGACCTTCAGAATCGTCATAAAGTGCTTTACTAATCAGAAGTTCATCTTCAGAAGGAACATGCTCAAGATAAGAATCATTGAGCTGCTCATATTTAGGAGCTCTTGAAAGCACATAGTTTCTTCGTAAAAACAGATATAAGGATGCTTTACAGTTCATTTTGTACGGGCGGACATAAAGGATGTCCAGAATTCCAAGTGTAAAGAGAGATAAAAGCTCCCAGCCGAGGAAAGAACAATCTAACAAAAAGAGCTTCCATTTATTTCCCTTTGTAAGCTGTTTAGAGAGAAAAAAGGCATTCTTTTGACTGATTTTTGGATTCTCTGCGAGGATATATGGAATCATGCTATATTCATAATGCTTAATAATTCCACCGATAATTGTTAAATCCCAAAGTTTCTGAAAAAGCGTGCAGCAGAACATCACCCAGGAAGGATTTGCCAGGTAACGCAACTTATATAAAAAGAATATTTTAGAAATATTCGTATCTTCATAGTTATAAGATTCAACAAAAAAACGTTTCTCACCGACAATCAAAAGATTGCTGATAAAAAACTTATATAAAAGTGAAAGAATGACCCCAAGTGTAAGAAACGAAGTGACAATAAAGTCCGGACGCTTCAGGTAATTTTGAACCGTATGCAAAAAGGCAGCGGCTATGAAATTATCAGGAATAAAATCGAGAAATGCACTGCTGAAGCTTTCAGCAGAAATAAAAACAGGTAAAATAAGCGCTGTCTTTGTCTGAATCTTATCAGGAAAATAATTCAAAAATAAAGAGCGGGAAATTGGATACGAAGCCGTGAGCATTGCAATCAGAAAGCAGACAGACACACTTCGCCAATAGTTTGATTTTATTAAAATACGCGCTTTTTTCTTGAGCTCTTTTCTTGACCACATAAATAATATCCCCCATTGAATCGTTGCTGCGGTTCACATGCGTGCAATCAGCAACGCATCGTTTCCATAGATAACATCATTATAATTTAGTTGCGCACGGTTTACAAGATAAGGTTCGATTCATGAAGAAATATGTTATACTATAACTGTTGAGTTTAACATAAACTGCAGGTGAAGCAATTGTGTACCTGCATCAGACATAAAGAAAGTGGAAAGAAAAGAGAAGTACGATGAACAGACAAAGCACATTATGTTATATTGAAAAAGACGGAAAATATCTGATGCTTCACAGAGTAGTGAAGAAAAATGATGTGAATAAAGATAAATGGATCGGCGTCGGCGGACATTTTGAATATGCAGAGAGTCCGGAGGAATGCCTTTTGCGTGAAGTGAAAGAGGAGACTGGTTATACGTTGACTTCCTGGAAATACAGAGGAATCGTGACATTTGTATACGGTGAAGATGTGGTGGAGTATATGTCACTGTATACGGCAGATGGATTTAGCGGTGATCCGATCGAATGCGATGAGGGCGTTCTTGAATGGGTGGAGAAAGAAAAGATAAAGGATCTGAATTTATGGGAAGGGGACAAGATTTTCTTCCGTCTGATGGACGAAGAAGAGGAATTTTTCTCTTTAAAACTTGTGTACAATAAGTCAGATGTGTTAGAGTATGTGGCACTCAACGGAAAGCCGATGGAACTGTTTGATGTGATTGATGAAGATGGAAATAAAACAGGTCAGGTGAAAGAACGCGGTGTTGCACATAGAGATGGCACATTGCATGCAACGGTACACATCTGGATCGTACGTCCGAATCAGGAGAGTGGTTATGATGTACTCCTTCAGAAACGAAGTGAATGTAAAGATTCGAACCCGGGAGCGTATGATATTTCTTCTGCAGGGCATGTCAGTGCCGGGGATGAACTGATGGAAAGTGCATTGCGTGAGATGGAAGAGGAACTTGGAATTCATGCGAGAGAAGATCAGCTTCAGTTTATCGGAACACACAGAGGTCAGTTTGAAGCAGAATTTCATGGAAAACCATTCCGTGACAATGAGCGCAGTACCGTATATCTTTACAGAGAACCGGTGGACATTAAAAATTTGAAATTACAGGAATCTGAAGTGGAAGAAGTGATCTGGATGGATTTCGAAGAATGCAGGAAGGGTATTGTGGATGGTACCCTGCCGAACTGCATCTATGAAGGAGAATTTCAGATGATAGGAAAAGCACTCGGGATAGAGTGAAAAGTAGAATAGAAGATAGAACAAAAAAACATTACAGAAAAATAAAAACTGTACAAAGCCGAAGAAATTGTTATAATAAAAGAAAAAAAGCAACCAAATGATTGACAGAAGAGGAAGGGGGAAGGACCGGTTATGACGACAGAAGAGCTGGTGAAGAAGGTGTGCAAAGAGAAAGGGATCAGCGTTGCCCGTCTGGCGGCAAAGCTGGGACAGTCGCGGCAGAATTTCTGCAAAAAACTGCAGCGCAACACCCTTACCGTAGAAGAATGGGAGCGGGCGGCGCAGGTTCTCGATGTAACATTTGATCAGGCATTTGTCCTGCCGGACGGCACGAGAATGGGAATTACAGAGCAGGAGGAAAAGCACATTGTGCTGCCGCTGATGGGAAGTGCTTTCGCTCCGGGAAAAGCAGAAGAGACGGTGGAGAGCTTCCGCGATCCGGGGCTTCGGGAAATTGCACGCGGAGAGCTGTACTTTTTCTCGGCGCAGGCGGAAAACTGTGCAAAAACCGTAGAAAAATATCTGACAAGTGATGATCTGGCGCTGCGGTTGTCTGCCGACATGCTGTATACGTTTGCAAATTTTACGCTGGGAAATGCAAAAAAGGCACAGAAGGCGAGGGAAGATGTGTACCGGTGTCTGGAAAAAGAACTGGAAACAGAAAAATCGCAGGAGTGGACGGCATACTGTCTGTTTGCGTGCTATGTGACGAGCGTGCTGATTCACATTCCGCCAAAAGACGGACTGCCGCCGCTGGAACAGTATCTCGTCCAGCTTCCGATCGGGCAGCGGTTGTTTGCCGTGAGTACGCTGGGGCATGCGGCCTATCTGAAAGGCGAGTATGCGAGAGCGCAGGGCATGGTACAGATGGCGATGGCCATGACGGAAAAGACGTATCCGATTCCGATGATCTATCTGAACTGCGTTGCAGCGATGTGCCAGATCAACCAGAAGGATCAGGAGGGGGCTACGCGGTCGGTGTTAAATGCCTGGGAGATGGCGCGAAAAGACAAGTTTCTGGAACCATTTATCGAATACCACGGACTCCTGCAGGGCATACTGGAATCGTGTATCCGTAAACAGGAGCCGGAGATCTACAAAAAGCTGGTGGACGGCGTCATCGCTTTCAGCCGCGGCTGGATGAAAATCCACAATCCGCAGATGCAGAAAGCCGTGACAGATCTCCTGACCCCGATGGAATTTTCCATTGCCATGCTCGCCTGCCGCGACTGGACAAACCAGGAGATCGGGGAGTATCTGGGGCTTTCGGTGAATACGGTGAAGCACTATGTGTCGGGGATTCTCGAGAAGCTCAATATAGATAAGCGAGAAAAAATAAAAGAATTTGTAAACCAATAAGAAGTAAAAGATGGAAAGTGTCTGTTTTACAGTAAAAAAACAGGCACTTTTTTTGCTTTAAACGGGCATGTTCTGAATATTCTGTATTTGGTAAAATAAGATAGAAAAAGTCATAAGAATGTGAAGGAAAGATGGAACTATGTCTGTAAGGAAGATAAAGGAAGGAGAGACCAGACGAATGAATGACAGAAAAGAGAAAAACAACAGCCAGGGCGTGACGCTCTCCAGAAAGATGCTGATAGCTGCAATTGCAGTCGTTCTGCTTCTGATTGCAGGCGGCGTCGCAGTCGGAATCAACTGGAATCACTGGTTTGGGGAAGAAACACCGAAGACAGAAGAACAAAAGGAAGCATTCCAGCCTGATCTCGACCCGGACGCAGAGAACTGGACGGGAGAGAAGATCCCGGACAAGAGCGAAGAAGAAGCCGCCGGCATCAAAATCCCGGGCTATCCGTCCATCACGATCCCGGCAGACCAGCAGAAAGTCGCAGTATCCCTTCTGAACCCGGAAGGCAATCCGTGTTACTTTACCTTCGAACTGGTTTTGAAAGATACCGATGAAACTCTGTACACATCAAAACTGGTAGCCCCGGGGCAGGCAATTTCCAACATCACCTTATCCAAAAGCCTGCCCGTCGGAGAATACCCCGCAACCCTGCGCATCACCACCGCTTCTCTGGAAGACGGCAGCGCCATGAACGGCGCAAACGTAGAGACCGTGCTGATGGTGCAGTAGAAAAGGAGGTGCAGACGCGGTGAAAAGACGAAAATGGATATCATTGCTCCTTTGCGGAGTCCTGATTCTGGCCACACTGCCGACAACGGCACTGGCGGAAGGGACAGAAATGGAAGCGGACGCGGGAGTGCAGGTGGAGAGCGTGAGTGAAGAAATGCCGGTGGAAGCCCCGGAAGCAAATTCAGAATCGGACAGCGAAGAGGCACCGGAGAAAATCGTTGAGATAAAAGAAGAGGAGACAGTCGAGGAAGCTCCGGAAGAGGAAATCCCTGAGGAGAACCCAGAGAACACAAGCGAAGAAGTCCCAGCTGAAACGGAACAGGAAAGCATTCCGACAGAAGAAAGTCTGAATCTAGAGAAAAGTGTAACAGTGTTGGCTGCAAACTACGCACTGACCACGCTGAAATCTCCGGGAATTGCAGTACAGGCAGGAACTTCGGTTTCCTATTGCGATGAAAAAGGTGCAGAACATACAGCAAATTGCAATGGCGTTATTACACAGGCAAACATCGGAAACTATGGAATATTGACAACCGGCTGGTACGCAGTAGAAGGAACCGTGACCGGAGATAACCGTATTGAAGTTCAGGGGACTGTAAATCTGATTCTGGAAGATGGATGTTCCTTTACTGTAAACGGCGGTATCGAGGTCAATGTGGGGAATGCATTGACGAGATGGGGACAGCAGAAAGGAAATGGGAAATTGAAAGCTCAGAATGTTGTAAATTATTGTGCGGGAATTGGTGGCGGAGACGGGAAGTCCGGCGGAAATATTACGATTAATGGAGGCATCATTCAAAGTGAAGGAAGGTTTAGAGGAGCTGGAATTGGTGGAGGAAGCAGAGGTGCTGGAGGAATTATAACAATTAATAATGGTGAAATTCAAAGTAAAGGAGGGTACAGTGGAGCCGGAATTGGCGGTGGAGGCGGTGGTGCTGGAGGAACTATCACAATTAATGCTGGTAAAATTCAAAGTGAAGGAGGGTACGGTGGAGCCGGAATTGGCGGTGGAGTTAATGCTGCTGGAGGAACTATTACGATGAATGGCGGAGAAATTACTGCCAGTGGGGAAACAAAAGAAAATAGACAGATTGGAAAAGCAGCAGGAATTGGCGGTGGATTTGGAAGTAAAGGACTTGGAGGAACAATCCTTATCACGTGCGGAACGATTCGCGCAAAAGGTGGGGAGGCGGCAGCAGGAATTGGTAGTGGAAATGCAGCAGACGGAACAGGTAATATTCATATTCAAGGTGGCATAATATATGCATCTACAAATATAGCAGATGGTCAGAATGAAAGTTTTTTTGAAAGATTTTATGCAATTGGAGGTGGATCAGGTTGGACGGATGGCAGTATTACTATTACAAATGGCGTTGTTATTACCAAGGGTCAAATCGATAAATCCAATAAGGATACCTGGAGCGGTATTATTTTTGAAAATTCTGAAGTGGATGGAATTGTATACGGAGATCCGACGTTATCATTATCACAGAAATTTACCCTTGAAGCTAAGCAAAATCTTCTGATCCCAGAGAATACTTCACTACAAGGCACAGCCAATCTCACAAATGACGGCAACATTTATGTCAGTGGTACCCTTGCAGAATCTGTGAGCGGAAGCGGAAAAGTACATTATGCGCTTACGGTTACCGGTGGTACAGCCGGAGGCGATGTCAGTACATATAAGAATCAACTTTATGGTAAGACAGGCGGTTTAGTTACATTAAATGCGACGAATGTTCCCGTCGGTCAGGCGGCAGGCTGGAGCTGTTCGGATAATACTGTGACGATCGCAAAAGATGCCTTCACAATGCCCGCCAGAAAACTGACAGTTACCGCTCAGTATACCAACGCCCCATCCTACACCGTTACGATCCCTGCAAGCGTAGAACTGGGAAACACCGCAAAGATTCAGGCGGAAGATGTGAATGTGGTCAGCGGCTCACAGCTTGTGGTCAGGCTTTCCAATGCAAATGGATTGAAACTGACAACCCCGGAAGGCGCCGAGCAGCTTTACACGATAAAGAACGGGGAGACCAGCATCAGGGAAAGTGATGCCGTACTCACCGTAGCAGGCGGAACCGCAGATAACAGCGGAACAGTCAGCCTGAATTTTGCGCCGGACGGCGAGCCGAAATATGCCGGCGTTTACACAGGAACCGTGATGTTTAGCGTTTCGGTGGAAGCCGCATCGAATCCTTGAGAATGCAAAAAAACATAACATAAAAAATACGAGGAGGGAAACTCTATGAAAAAATTATTATCCATACCTTTGGCACTCACACTGGTACTTACCGCATCGACATCCGTCTTTGCAGCCGACATCAATCAGAACAGCAGCAACCAAAATGCCGACACGACCGTAACATTCAAGGTCGATCCAGCCTACACCGTGACGATCCCGGCGGATGTAACCCTGGATCGGAAAACAGGCACTGACGGTACGATTACCTATGAAAAAGATCTGACCGTTTCCGCATCGGATGTCCGCCTGCTGGAGGGCAAAAAAGTTCGGGTAACGCTGGACAGCAGTTTTAAACTGACGACCGGTGCGCAGGGAGCAAAGTATGAGCTTCCCTACACCGTAAAGGTCGGTACCTCCGGTTCAGCAATCACAAGCGGAGATGTCGTTGCCGACTTTACCACCCTCGATTCCAACAAATGGTCCAGCACCCTGCATTTTGCGGCAGAAAATCCAACGTATGCCGGTGATTATAAAGATACCGTAATCTTCAACATCGCAGTCGAATAAAAAGAGAGGTGGAGCAAAATGAAAAAAAGGACAGCAGCCCTGCTGACCCTGCTTCTGACCTGCGGCGCAATGGCTGTGCCGGTGGCAGCTGCAGAGAATCAGCAGAATAATACCCCTCAGAAATCGCAGGTCACGGTGATGACTTCCATTGATCCGACGTATACCGTCACGATTCCTGCGAACACCAGAGTTGCCTTTAACGCCACATCGACGGAGTTCGGTGCCGTGAAGCTGGATGCCGCGCAGCTCGATCCCGGCTATGCCATTCAGGTCGAGCTTTCCGCCAGCGGAAAACTGAAAAATGTGGCCGATGCATCAAAAACGATTTCCTATTCCGTGAATGATTCCAAAGCGGCGTTTACCTCCGCAAAGTATACCGCAGCCGGACAGGAGACGCCTCTGACGATTGCCATCGCAAAGGATGAGTGGAACAAAGCCGCAGCGGGAAGCTACAGCGATACCGTAACCTTCACCGTTTCCTATGTGGATACCACAGCAATTCCGTAGTTTCTGTAACAAGGCGGTAGCGGAAACGGAGGTGAATGCGATTGAAAAAGATCATGACAGTATTGTTGTTGTTCTTCTTTCTCTGCAGCACGCATGTGACAGCCTTTGCAAGTGATATCACCATCACAGCGAATGTGCCGGGCAGCCATACGATTACCGTTGATGCCGACGGCGCGGAGGTATTCTGTGATGGAGCGGCGGGGAGCAGCTTTACCGTAGAACGGCTTTCCGAGCCGAAGCTGCTGATCCGCGCAGAAAGCGGCAGGGAGATTACAGAGGTTCTGCTGAACGAGGAGAATATTACGAAGCAGATCCGGGGAGGATACTATACACTGGAGCCGGTTTACGAGAATCAGACACTTACCGTGATGACGGCGGGAGCACCTGCGGCGCAGGGGAAAACCTACACGGTTCAGGGAACGGTGATGCGAAACGGGCGGCCGGTGAATGGCATTACGATGGAACTCCGCAGTACGCTGAAAGCGAATGTGACGGATGCAAACGGAAGATTTTCCTTTGCGGATGTGGAATGCGGAAAGCATTCGCTGACGGCGCTGGAAAACGGAGTGATTGTCGGCTACGTGGAGTTTATTCTGATGGAAGGAAATCACGTCGATCTGTCGTTGACGGATGGGGTTTATACGGTAAATACAAATCAGAATGCGGTCGGCATGGATCTGGTGCTGACACTGGAAGGTGAAAATACGATGCGCATGACAGAGGCGAAGGAAGCTTCCGGTGAGCCAAAGAAGGAACCTGCTTCCGACGGCAATGGCAGTAAGCCGGGCAGCGGCGGAAGTCAGATCGGAGTCGGGAAAAACGGAAGCAGCACAAATACCAAGAGCCTGAAGACCGGAGATACGGCAGATCCGATCATGTGGTTTGCAGTGCTTCTGATTTCCGGGGCCGTTCTGCAGCAGGCTGTTTTCATATTAAGCAGAAAGAAGAAACAATAGAGGAAAAGCAGAGAATTTCCGGTTCGCCGGAGTCTCTGCTTTCTTTGTAAAGTTAAAATATAGTTTTTTTGCAGCTTATGCTTCTTCTGATAGTTTCTTCACAATCTCAGGGAATTCCATAAAGTGGGAAGCTTTGATCAGAATTGTATCATTTTCTTTGAGAATCTGACCCATGTTCTGGTAAAAGTCTTCTTTTGTGTCAAAATGGAAAACCTTCATATTCTTCTCTGTCGCAAGAACAGTTTCCTTTGCAGCTTCTGCCATGTCTCTGGATAATAATCCGATGCAGACTAAAACATCAGTGTTTTTAAATGCTGCATATGCTCCGACTTCGCGGTGCATCGCAAGCTCATCGGCACCAAGTTCACCCATATCGCCAAGGATAGCGACCTTTCTTGTGTCTGCATATGCAAGTACGTCAAGAGAGGACTTCATAGATGCCGGATTGGCATTGTAGCAGTCGTCAATGATCGTGTAGTGTTTGGCTTCGATCAGGTTGTTACGTCCGGCGATCGGAACGAGCTTTTCAATTCCGCGTGCAATCTCATCATTATTCATGCCAAGCGCATATCCGACAGCAACTCCGGCTAAAGCGTTATAGATCATATGATCTCCCGGGATTGAGATATGTGCATGGAAACGGGAAGTTGGAGTAACAAACTCAGCGTATGTTCCTTTTAATCCTTTCCGCTCAATATTTTCTACATGGAACGGACAGGAAGCTGTAAGACCGAAATAAACCGGTGTTCGTCCATTGCGGGAAGTGTAGCTTTTCAGCTTATCATCATCACCGTTGAAGATAACAGAACCTTCTGGGTTCATGTAGTCTGTCATGGAACTCTTTTCCTTCAGAATACCGTCTCTTGTTCCAAGATTCTCAAGGTGCGCATATCCAATATTAGTGATCACACATACATCCGGACGGGCAATCTTAGCCAGTGGTTTCATATCTCCAAAGTGGCTGATTCCCATCTCAAGAACTGCAACTTCATGTTCCTCACGGATATTGAATACTGTCAATGGAAGACCAATCTCATTGTTGAAGTTTCCTTCTGTTTTCAGTACATTATATTTCTCAGAAAGTACAGAGGCGATCATTTCCTTTGTGCTTGTCTTTCCGACACTTCCGGTGATACCGACAACCTTGATATCAAGGGAACGGCGGTAATGTTCAGCTAAGTCCTTCAATGCTTCTGTACAGGATGAAACGCGGATATAAGGATAGTCAACGTCACCAAGATCCTGCTCAGAAAGAGAGCAGAGTGCACCGGCTTCCATAACCTGCGGGATGAAACTGTGTCCGTCAACACGGGCACCTTTAATTGCAACGAAAAGTGTATCTTTTACTACTTTACGGCTGTCAATTGCAACACTTGAGACTTCGCGGTCTAAGAATGCAGGATCACCGCAATAAATTCCGCAGCAGGCATCTGCGATTTCAGATAATGTCATATGTTTCATTAATATCTTGCCTCCATGGACTTCTTAATGATCAGTTCGCAAAGATCGCCGTATTCGATTCCATAAACCTTAGCTTCCTTCGGGAGAAGACTTGCGGAAGTCATTCCAGGAAGGGTATTCATCTCCAGGCAGAACAGATTACCCTCTGCGTCAAGCAGGAAGTCTGCACGGCTGTAAACATTGAGCTTCAGAGCATTAAATGCTTTTACAGTGAGTTCCTTCATGCGTTCTGCAACTTCTTCCGGAATATCAGCCGGGCATACCTCAGAAGTGGCTCCATCCTGATATTTATTCGCATAATCAAAGAATCCTGTCTTCGGGATGATCTCGATCGGAGGAAGTGCTGTTCCGTCAATGATACCGCATGCAAACTCACGCCCCTTAATGTATGGCTCAACAACAAGTTCATCTTCGTAGCGGAAGGACTTCTTCAGAGCCTCTGCATATTCTTCATCTGTATTTACAATATAAACTCCGATACTGGAACCACCTGAGCAAGGTTTAACAACAACAGGAAGTGTCAGACCAAGTGACTGGTAAGACTGATCTTCAGAGTTCTTATAAATCGTTCCACCTCCCGGAGTGTCTACGCCAGACTCAAGGAAGATCTGCTTTGCAACACCTTTGTGCATTGCAACCGCACATCCAAGAGAGTCAGGTCCTGTATATTTAATACCAAGCAGATCGAAAGATGCCTGAAGCTTTCCGTTCTCACCTTCTCCACCGTGAAGTCCGAGGAAAGTAATGTCAGCTAGACGGCAAAGCTCGATCACATTCGGTCCGAAGAAACAGTCAGACTGATCCGGACGGGAAGCCTTAACAGCTTCAAGATCCGGTTCCTCCGTGCTGATATTCTTCACAATCTCAAGCCCGTGATCCGGAAGAGTAAAGACATCCTCAAGATTCTCCGGTGCATTCTCTAATCCCATGAATACATCCAGAAGAAATGCATCATGTCCTTTTTCAACTAATGTACGACAGATTCCGGCAGCAGAAGAAAGTGATACGTCACGTTCTGTGCTTAAGCCTCCTGCTAATACAATGATTTTCATAATTTTATACTCCTTAAAAAAATAATCCAACTATACTTTTACGATTATAGCACATGTCGGTAGAAAGTGAAACAGGGGGAATAAAGATTTAGCGGAGGGATTCTTTCTCGAGTGCAGACGAAATCAGATAGTGCTGATAAAGTTTATTCTAATAGACAGACATTGAGGGATTGCTTCATGCTCCGGGTTCTGTATACAGGAAGGACTAAGAAAAACGAAAGATTACTTTTGATGATATATTCAATGTATTAAATCCTATTGACAATTAACAGAAAATACTACTATTATTATATATATAAACAGTTTTTAATTGTTCAAATAAACATTTTATTATTAAAAGAGAAGCAAATCCACTGGAAGTTATAAAAAATCAAATCAAATTTTTTATTGAAAGGGGAAATTATATGAAAAAGGTTATATGTTTATTTTCCGCATTTTTATTACTTCTATCATCTGCCATGACAATATATGTACACGAAACAGACTCTCAAGATTACCTATCAATTCCAAGTTATAACAAAACATACTCTACACAATCAACAGATAATAATTTTTTGTCACTAAAAGAATATAATACAGAATACTCCAATGGAGAAAATCCTCTAAAAACAAATTCTCAAGATTACCTATCAATTCCAAGTTATAACAAAACATACTCTGCACAACCAACAGATAATAATTTTTTGTCACTAAAAGAATATAATGCAGAATACTCCAATGGAGAGAATCCTCTAAAAATAGATTCTCCTTTAACCACCCAAAATGTCCCTGATATATGCTATTTCTCCTATCCGAAAACAAAAACCATTATTTTACCTATCAGGGGGAAAAACTAACAGATCTTAGAGAACGAATGGAAAGCAAGAAATAACACTTTGAGTGCAGAAAGTTGGTGAAAAGTTTGGATATAAAACAATTAATCGGTGAAGCAACTGAATATGACAAAAAGCTATCTTTGGAAGCGAAGAAACCAAAGAGTTGGTGTAAGAGCGTAAGTGCTTTTGCAAATACACTTGGTGGAGCATTAATCTTTGGAATAGCCGATAATGATGAAATTGTAGGACTTGAGAATCCGAATAGTGATGCTGAGAAAATAAGTGAAATCATTAAGACAAGGATGGATCCAATTCCAGAATTTCGTCTTCGATTTGAACAGGTCGAAGATGGAAAAGTATTAATTATACTGGATATTTTCAAAGGTGAAGAGACACCGTACTATTATTCGGGTGATGGTGTGCTGGAAGCATATGTTCGTGTTGGAAACGAGAGTGTGAAGGCGACATCAACGGAATTGAAAAGACTGGTGTTGCGCGGTAGAAATACATCTTATGATTCACAGATTTCTACGTATAAGGTGGAAGATTTTGCTTTTTCCAAACTCCGGGAAAGATATAAAAAATGGACAGGAAATAGTTTTGATGAGAAAGATCTTATATCATTTGGGTTGGCGAATGAGCAAGGATATTTGACAAATGCAGGTGCCTTGGTTGCAGATGAAAGCCCTATTCGATGGTCAAGATTATTTTGTACCAGGTGGAATGGATTAAATAAAAGCGGTGGTACAATAGATGCATTTGACGATGCAGAATATTCTGGAAGTGTATTGTCATTAATTGATAATGGAGAAGCTTTTATTAAGAGAAATGCGAAATTAATGTGGAGAAAGACTGCTAATTCTAGAGAAGAAATGCCGGAATATGTAGAACGTAGTTATCATGAAGCATTGGTTAATGCATTGGCTCATAGAGATTATCTTGTGAATGGCAGTGAAGTGCATATTGATATTTACGATGATCGTATGGAAATATATTCGCCGGGAGGCATGCCAGACGGTTCCATTATTCAGGACAGAGATCCGCTTA
>OLPG01001982.1_pt1 | contig 15494 bp, 11 predicted proteins | sample 1672311 | NCBI WGS metagenome assembly OLPG01 (sample SAMEA3136670, study PRJEB25190) | human gut metagenome | biome: human gut; feature: human-associated habitat; material: faeces | place: Austria | collected 2013
GCTCCTCTATCGGCTGGTGTTTAACCTGGTCGAAAATGCCATCCGTTACAGCCGCTCCGGCTCGACTGTCAACGTCTCCATCAGCGACAGCGACAGCCACGTGCTCCTGCGAGTCAAAGATGAGGGCCCGGGAATACCCAAGCAGTACCGTGAGAGCATCTTCCAACCGTTCTTTCGCCTGGATAAATCCCGCAGCAGGGTATACGGCGGCGCAGGACTCGGGCTAGCGCTCGTTTGGGAGATTGCAGCGCTTCACGGTGGCGCCGTAGAGGTCGAAACAAGTTCCGAGAACGGGACTACCATGCTCGTAAGTCTCTCAAAGGGGGCCACCACGTGATCCGACTGTCCAGGGATCCCACTCGGCATTGCGAAACGCGTCCCAGAACTTGGACATGAGAAATGGGAGGCAGCTCGCATCCATGCCGAAGACGAAGTCCTGGCGGGGATTCAGGATGCGCAGAGGAAGCTTACGGCAGAAAACCCCGACAGAGTCGTGACCGTCGGCGGCAACTGTATGGTGTCGCTTGCCCTCTTCGATTACCTGCACGGGAAATACGAGAACGTCGGAATCGTCTGGATCTATGCGCATCCGGATGTATCCACGCTGAATGATGGCTACCCCAACGCTCACGCCATGGTACTTGGCAGCCTTTTGGGACAGGGTGCACCGCAACTCGTTTCGTGGATGCGGCATCCAGTGTTTAAGCCGAACGACGTCCTGCATGTCGAGATACAGCAGTTCCACGGCTATCAGGAAGTTTGCTTAAACAAGCATAGGTGTTGCGGTTTTAGCCGATGTCCTCATGGAGGAAAACGACATGCTGGGTCTGTCTGATTAAAGTCCAACAGTTTCCATGAGGCGCCTAGTGCGGTAAAAGCTAAAGACCCGGGAGACCCCAAACTGTCAACCATCTTTACGGGTGCAAGGGGAACGGGCAAGACGGCCCCCTCTCGCTCCTATCCGAAACGGCGCTTGAACACGGCTGGATTGCAGCGAATGTCTCCGCCATGCCCGGCATGCTCGAAGATATCATCGAGCACACAAAGGAGACCGCAGGCCGTTACCTCTCGCAGCCCCATACACGCGTGAGCGGAGTTCAAGTTGGGCGGCGGGGGCGGCTTAGCGCGCCAATATAATCAAATCGTGCACTTCCATAGTCTCTCGTCTACGTGGTGTACCGTCGTCTCCCCTTTTATTAGAGTTGGGCGATTTTCGGGCACCCGAGCTGAACTCAAATTGAACTCAACGATGCCTTATCGGTCGAGGGCTTCCTAGCGAGAATATACAGAGGCGCACATTTCGCAGGGAACCTCCCATTCGTTATCATATCGGGATGCTGTCAAGGCGGCGTCAATGCGTTCGACCTACACCTTCTCGCTTTTCGAGGCTTCGTCTGCAGGACCATCGGAATCGATACGGAATCGATCGGCGTACCATTCATCCGAAGCAATCACCTTATTGAGCATCTGGAGATGCAGGTCGACATAGTGGCAGAACGCCTTGCCGCACTCTACGAGAGACGCATTGTTTCTCTCGTTGGGCTCGGCTCCAAAATTAAACTCGACCTCATAGCCCTCCCCAGGCACACCCATGCTCGGCAGAATATCAGTGGAGAAGTGGACGAATCCAGACGTCACCTTGTATACATCTTTTACCTTTGGATCGGACTTCTCGAGTAAGTCTTGAAGTCTTCCATCGGACATCTTCTCACCCGAGAAATCTTTCAGCTTGTTCACAGGCACACCTTGAAACACCTGTTTGAGAAAGTCATCCTGGTCTTCGGCGGCGAATAACGCGAATGTCCGCAGGCAGACTCCAACCTGTGCGCGGAGAAGCTGGGCGACGCAAACAAGATTCCTCGACTCGAGCATGGAGGTGAATCCGTCTATCAGTCTCATCGCATACTCAGAGGAGGATGCCAGATATAGATCCCATTGGGTAAAGTCGCCGTTCATGAAGGGAATCACTGCATTGCGCTCGGCGACTCTCAAGGCACTCAGGCTTTGTTCTATTTTCTCAGCTTCTTGTTTGAACTGTTCGCTATCCAAAATGCCCCCAAATGCCGGCTTCTCAACAAATCAAAAAAGCAAGAGAGACAGAGATTAGGTTCATGCTCCACTGAACCCGCGCTTCCAGTCGAGGTACTCCTCCTCGAAGATCTCCCCGGAGTCCCGTCTCTCGCGCCCCTCACGGATCTGTCCATATCAGTGTAGCCAATCCAAGCACAGCCCCACCGCACGACCCAGTCGCTTCCGGTCCTGCGTGGCCCCGTGAAGGCGGAAGGGCGTGGCTGCGGGCGGCGCGTTCCTTTCTCCTCGTACTTTTTTGGGCATGCGTCACGCCCCCCGCGCGGCGCCGAGAGCGAATCGGCGCAGGCTTGGGGCCAGTTGCGCAGAGGTTGAGGTTCGGGTTTCGCCGGCTTACGCAGCTTGGCGGGCAGAGCGCCCGGGCTCGCTGCGCCTAGGGCGCGGCGGGATCCGCGACGTCGGAGGTGTCGATGTCGCCCAGATTGGCGAGCTGGCTGATGAACGGGATATTCTCGTGTTCGTCCACCTCGACGCCGCCGAGCACGATGGTGCTGTCGCGCGTGTCGACTTGGGTTGTAAACACGGCCGGGTCGAAGCCCGAAGCGATAAAGCCAATGCCCGCGAGGACAACACCCGCGGCAACGAGCCCGCCCGCCACGGCGAGGTAGATCTTCTTCGCGCTGGTCATGATACTCACTCCTTTCTACGCCGCGAGATGCGCGGCAGCGCCGCCCTTCTCGCCCTTACCCTTCCAGAAGGGCGAGGCGGCCTTCCTCGCCCAGAGCGCCGAGAGGCGCGCAATTTGTTTTGAGGCGGCCCAAGCGCCAGCACCAACGAAGAGCGCCACGCCGACAAGGCCGAGCCCCACGCCCGCCGAGGCGAGGGCGTACGGGAAGTGGCCGATGGTGACGCCGCTTACGGCAAGCAGGAGCCCAACTACGCCCACGCCCCCGAGTGCCGCTGCGACGATCCACACGCAGAGCGCCAGCACCCAGATGCAGATATAGACCGTGACGGCCACGGCGGCGAAGGCGGCGAGCAGCGGCACCCACACCGGGGAGCCCACGATGGTCAGCACCCACAGCAGCACGGTGCTGCGCCGGAGCGTCTTCGCGATTGCGCGCGGCACGGCGGGCAGGTCGTCGAGCGTGGCCTCCGCTACCTCGCCGGGCGTGCCCATGGCGGCCACGGCCTCCTCCTCGCTCATACCGTCCTCCATGCGATCGGCGATGGCCTCCGCATAGAACGCCTTGGTCTCCTCCACCTGCTCGGCCGGCAGGCAGGCGAGCAGCTCGCCCAACCGGCCCAGAAACTCATCGCGCGTCATGGTGCGCCCCCTCAACGTATGCGTAAATCTCCCGTACGGATGGCCACTCGGCCAGGAACTCTTCGATGCGCGCTCGCCCGTCGTCCGTGATGCGGTAGTACCGGCGCAGCCGCCCGTTGTGCTCGGCGGAGCGCGCCGTGATGCACCCGGCCTTCTCCAGGCGCTTGAGCAGCGGGTAGAGCGTCGACTCCGTGAGCCCCATACTCGCCGGTACGTCCTTCACGATCTGGTAGCCGTAGGACTCCTCGCCGGAGACGGCCGCGAGCACGCAGGCCTCCAGGAAGCCGCGCTTCATCTGTGCCTCCATCCGCACACCTCCTCTCGTCATATACTATGCTATACACACTATACGATGCAAGGTATTAGACGTCAACTCCCATCGCGATGATTCTCCGGCCCCTGCGCGCTGCGAACGTGATGTCGCGGGGCAGTTGGCATTATGCATGAAACGTCAAGTTACGCTCTTTTGATCCACTTCCACTCGGCCCCATATGCCTTGTACAACGCCCCCTTCGACCTCGGGTTCAAGAGAGCCGCTAGGCTGGACGTGCCGGACGGTAAGGTCCTGGACGCCATGGTGGACTTCTCCGATGCCATGGGGGGTCATGGGTCTACGCCGATGGAGGCCCACACACGCGGCAGGGCTCGCCCGTCACCGCTGGTCGCCGGACGGTCCCCACGCCCCGCTCGCCAACGCGCAGGCGACAGCAGCAGTCCAGCGCTGGCTGGAGACGCCGGAATGCCCAGAAGATGCGTTTCCCATCGCTGCGACAGAGCTTTTTGCAGGGGTGGCAATTTTTCCGAATGCCAAGGTCAGCTAGGCTTCGGTAGCCACCTTGGGAGCATCGACAATAGACTCTTCCTTTATACGTTCGGCATAATCGTAGGCGATACCCACAAATTCCAGTCCCGAGCAACAGGAGTACAATTGCTGCATTGTTGCCACCTGATGGGAGATGGAAGATGGACTGCAATGGCTACCCATGCGTTCCCATGCCGCTGATGTGCACCGCCTTTGTGCCGGGGCAGATTGACACTGCGGTTGCAGGCATTTCCGACCCCGATTCGCACGCCATTGCCACGGCAGAAGCGCTGTACTTTCGCGGACAGGCCGCCCTCGCTGCCAAGACAGCGCGCCCCTATCTTGACGCCACCGATCCCGCGCTGCGCTATTCCGCATGCTTTATCTGCGGATACGCCAGCCTGTCGCTCAACCGTATCGCCGATGCCCGCCGGTGCCTTGCTGGCATCCTCGATACGCCGGCTGACGAGGAATCGCCCGCCGTCCACGCCACGCATATCCTGTTCGCCTCGGCCGCGAGCGTCCTGCTGCACTTGCCTTCCCCGTATTCCGCCGAAGAGTTTTATCCGCTTGCGGCGCATCTGCCCGAAGGCCTACGCCTGTTCGCCAGCTACGTGATGGCGCATGCCCTGTACCTGCGCGGCGAATATGGCCGCAGTCTGGGCATGGCGGAAAACGCCCTGATCATGAAACAGGGAAGCTATCCGATCTCGGAACTGTTCCTTCACCTGGCAGCTTCCATGGCATGCATGAGCCTCAAGGACATCGACGCCGCAAAAACGCACTTCGGAGTTGCTTGGAACATTGCGCGCCCCGACGGCCTTATCGAGCTCATCGGCGAGCACCACGGCCTTTTACAGGGGCTCATCGAGGCGTGCCTAAAAACGCAATACCCTAACGACTTCGCGCGCATCATCGAGATCACGTACCGCTTCAGCTACGGCTGGCGGCGCATCCACAACCCCGATTCGGGCGAGGACGTGGCCGACGATCTAACGACCACGGAATTCACCATGGCCATGCTCGCCTGTCGTGGGTGGACCAACGCCGAAATCGCACGCCATATGGGAGTATCGCCGGGCACTGTCAAAAACCGCCTATCCAGTGTGTATGCAAAGCTTGGCATCGGCACGCGCACCGAACTGGTCGCGCATATGTTGCGTTAGCGACCGGGCTGCCTAGCGCAGCATGCGCGCTCCGGAGCCCCGGCGCTTCGCTCGCTCAAATTGGACATTTTGGCCCTCGGACGGCACTACCGTGGCAGGATGCCTTCTCGCAAAATTGGATTATTTCCACCGATACCTGCGGGATGGGAGCCAAAGATGCTTGATCGTCGTTCGTTACTTGTTGCCGGAGCGTCCTCGCTGGCGAGCATTATGTTGCCGCGCGTGCCGGGAAGCGCAAACGCCTTCATATTGCCGATCGCGCCCACCGAAGCCTATGCCGACGAAAAAGACCCCTTCAGGGTGCTCGTTCTCTCGCGCACCATGTTTGGTGTGGTCGTGGTCGACGTCGCCAACAAGAATACGCCCATCACGGGTGCCCAGGTCACGCTCACATCGCGCTATGCCGCAGGCAAGCAGCTCACCGCCACTACCGATGAAGAAGGCACGGCCATCTTTGAGGTCGCGCCGCTTTCGGAAGGCTACGTGGACGAGGCAACGCTTCTCGACGCGTACGACTTTAACGGCGGCATCTCCATTAGCATGGCGGGCTACCGTGATGTCGAGATTCCCCTTGCGCGTATCCAGGGCGGCACCGCCATAACCGCGCCCACGCGTCCGCTTTCCGACGGCGAGCCGTACTTCCGCCAGCTCACATTCGACGAATGGGACATCCAGTACGCTGAAGCCACGTTTATGGCAATGCCAGCGGACGAAGCAGCGAACGACCAGCCCGATACGCACTCCTTTACCGTGCAGGCACATCTGCCACAGGGTGGACAGGCAACGCTGTGCATCAACAAGGTATTGCCCGCCACGGGCAGCTCAGCCGAAACCGTCACACAGATCGGCCAGATCAAGGCCAGTGCATCGGGTGCGAACAATCTGGCAACGTTCACACTCGAAGACAAGCTCCTCGATGCGGCATCGGGCCTTCTGGAAGAAGGGTGCAAGCTGCGCTTTGTCCTCGACTATCAGGGCAAAACCTACACGCTCTCCTCCCCCATGGCCGTTGTCACCGCGCCGGCCGCAAAGGCGGAATCAGGCTCGACCACCATCATTCCCACCACCATGGACCAGGAGATCACTCCGTTTGATTTCCCCGCATCGTTTCCCGGCATCGGTGGTAATAAGTTCACGTGTTGGATGCCCACATTTCCAATCCTCTTCGATTTCTCGTTTGCTGGATACGTGCTGTTTGGCGGAGGATACAAACCAGCCAGCTATATGAACGATTCGGGCAACCCTGATCCGGAATACTGGAAGAAATCGCCGCGCGAGTCGGGCGCCAAGCAGGCAAACCGCTACCTCGACGAGATGGAGGGGAAGTGGAATCAGTACAAGAGTATGAGTGCCGGTTCGGGCACCGATCCAAGAAACACCAAGCTCCTTCGCCACCATTGCACGCCGCTGTTCACGATGGATATCGCCACACAGCTGTACGGCTCGCTCGCCTACGATTGGGTGGGCAAAACCTGGGGTAACAACAACGACCCCGCATACGGCAATATTAAGGCCCTCTTCCAGGTAAGAACCGACCTCAATTGGACCGAGCAGTTTACCCTAGGACCGGTGCCATTTTTCCTAAACGTCAACCCCTGGGTGCTGGCAAAACTGGCGCTCGCCGTGGGTGCCCACACGCACGGCAGCGGCGCGGCGTTTTTTAAAAACATTTCGCTCGACTATTCAAACACGTCGGGCTCGTTCACCATCCAGATCGGGCTTGCCGTCACCTTTGGCGCCGGCGTTGCAGGCGTCGCTTCGTCTGCCGTGCGCGGCGCCGCATCCCTCACGCTGTTCATTGGGTACGAGAAGGCAGATGGACACCAGCTTCCGCGACTGCGCGTAGGTGCAGACGTCGATGTCGATGTGATACTCCAGTTCGTAATGTTCAAGTGGACCACCAAGGCTTGGTCGGGGTCGTGGCCCACACTCATCGATTCGTGGAATATGTCGGTGAACAATGGCGACCAGTATGTGCTCCAGCGCTCTGAGCTCGCATTGGGTGGAGATACGCCTTATACGCTGGATGCCTGCTTCGGCTCGGCCGGCAACATTGAGGCGGGCGGCGTGCCGCAATTTATCGCATCGGCCACCATCGTCACCAACGCCGAACTGCTCGCACGCGCCGAGGTTAAGGCCACTGCCGTAAACGCCGCGCCTGTCGTGCGCGATTGGGATCAAGCGGTCACGCGCATTGAGCTCGAGGCGGATGCAGAAAGCGACGACACGGGACAGATCGAGCATTTCGTCCATGCACTGATAGAGAACGACGAAAACGCCGCGCCGATGTATGAGTACACCTACATCGGTCAGGCAACGAACACCGTTGCCGACCCGAACGCCGATTCTGCCGGCGTGTCGGAGGACGAGCGTGGCGGCATCAAGCCCTCGAGCGACAACGTGCTGTTTGCTGGCGTGCTCAGCGAAGCCCACATGAAGCTGGCAATGATTGCCGGCGTAGAATGCCTGTTCCGTATCGCCTCGGTGCGCTACGGCGACAATGGTCGCTCGCGCCTGGTGGTACACACAAAGGCAAACGGAACGTGGTCCGCTCCCACGCCTGTGGACTTTCCCCTTGGGTTTGGCGAGGAAGACGTGGAGCGCGACGGCATATACGATTACGACTTCGACGTAGTGGAATATACGGACGGAAGAGGAAACCAGGACGCCTACGTGCTGTTGGTCTCGGGCGAGCGCCCCGACGGCGACAGCACCCTTTTCGATACGGCAAGCACAGCCGGCATACTGTCCGTTGTGCGCCTGCGCATAAGCAATAGCGAAGTTCGCGTGGTATCGCACACGTCGTGGCGCAGCATCTCGCGCGGCCGCCTGCAGGAGGACGGTTACCATTGTCTGCAGTGTCCACGCATCACGGTGGGCAAGACGCTTGTCGACGGGCGTCTGTCGGGCGCCTATCTCCACCGCCGCGGAACCACGGCAGAAAAGGCGTTGGGCACCGAGGCAGAGGTCGCGCTCGAGTGCTTTACCCTGTGGTCGGACGTTTCGGGCGACAGCCTCACGTTCCGTCAGGTCCTCCGCTTTCCGCAGGCACCGTCGAGCATCGAGCTGGGCGAGCCCGAGAATATCAACGGCAAAATGGTGGTGCCCGTTGCGTACGAGACCGCAGACGGTTGCGGCTGCGCATCGTACGCCGTGATCGGCCAGTCCATTGCGGGCTGGGGCGTTATGCCACCAGACGCCACGGTACCCCGTGCGGTACCGTGGCCACAACATTCGGGCTTTTTGGCAACCGTCAACGAGCAACTGCAGCATATTACTTGGACGCGAGGCGCATCGGCGTTTGCAACGCAGCCCGTGGGTGCCGCAGGCTGTGGCCCGGCATCGTTTAGCGTAAGCAACAACGGCAGGTGCGCGCTCTATGTAGAGAACACCGATGGCAAGGTGGGACAGACCTACGACGAAGAAGGCAACCCAGTTGCAGTGATGGGCAAGCACTTCCGCATCTTCGCCAGCACCTTGTCAGGCGATCTGTTTACGGAGCCGTTCGTGATGTGCGAGCTGGACCATCCCGTCGATCAGATAACGACATTTTTGACGTCGGGGAGCATGCTCTCCGCGCTCGCCACGCACATTGTGAGCGCGGAGAAGAGCGAGGCAGAACTACACGGCATCGAAGTGCCCTTGGTGGCGTGTGCCACTCCGACGGGCGCGGTCGCTACCTCGGGCGCGGTGGTGCCCGGAGCAGCAGGCGAATCCTTCATGGTCACGGTGCGAAACGACGGCAACACCTTGCTGACCGCCGGCACGATCGATCTGTACCGAGAGGGCTCCAGCCAGCCGTTCTCCAGCGCATCCATCGGGTTCGGAGCAAACGCACGCATGGCTTCGATCTACGATCCGGAGCTTGCCGAGGATGCTTCGGCCAACGACATGGCACACGTGAAGTACGCGCTCGAGACGCTGGGCGCACGTTTTGCAACGCACCCGCTGGTAGCCGACAGCGGCAACGCCGTGCTGGCACCGGGTTGCACGGCACAGTTCCGCATGAGCTTCGCCATCCCCGAGAGTTGGAGCGACGAGGTGGGCAAACGCGTAACGCTATATGCGAAGGCGCGTAATCTGGTGGCGCTCGATCCCGTAACGCTCGAGGAAATTCGACCGGGCGCAAACTCGGCGCTGGGTGCCGAACTGCACGAGCTTCATGTGCCCGACGCGGCATGCGAACGCTCAGAAGTTCAGGTCGGCGTATGCGACAACGCGGATACGACAGGACTTCACGACGCCCCGATGACGGTCGACGGCGATGGAGGCACGAGTGGAGGTGGCTCCGGCGGAAGCAGCTCCGGTAGCGGCAGTGGCTCTGGCAGCGGCAAGGATCACGGCAATAACAAGCGCCCCGGAAAAGCGGGCGCGCTTGCGGGCACGGGCGACAGCAACGTCCCCCTGACAGCAGCCGCAGCAGCACTCGCCGCAGCCGGCGCCGGCCTTGTCGCCTACAGCGCCCGCCGCACGGCGCTCGAAAACGACACCGCCGATGAGGTCAATTCTGATAAGCCTCACTAGCTCTCAGTTACCTTTGCGAGAGACGCCGACTCGGCTCATCGAACATCAAATGGGCTGGTTCTGGATACCCAGAGCCAGCCCATTACGCATTAGATATCGTCAGTGGAGTCGAGTTCTGCCTCGAGCTTGGCACGGCGTCTTTTCGCCAACAATCCGCACGACATGTCTTCGACAGCGTATCCAACCGCAAACGCAGCAAGACACATTCGGCCGTCTTCAAACTTACTCGGACAGAGCCGACTCGGTTTTGTCCGAGTAAACGAATCTCCATCGAACTCCGAACGATTGTTCGATGGATTTCGTGTTGGTTGGAATCGTCTGTGGGCTGGGCTATGCTACCTTGACTATCTATATGACTTAAACGCAGCAAGGGAGCACCGAGAGAGCGAGTATGGCAAAAAACACCGCAAACTATGGTAACGACAGTATCCGCCAGCTCAAGGACGAGGAGCGCGTACGCCTGCGCCCTGCCGTTATCTTTGGCTCGGACGGACTCGATGGCTGTGCACACGCTGCCTTCGAGATCCTGTCCAACGCCGTTGACGAGGCGCGCCAGGGCTACGGCAAGCTCATCACCCTTACCGCCTTTCGCGATGGTTCCATTCAGGTAGAGGACAACGGCCGTGGCTGCCCGCTCGACTGGAACCCTTCCGAGAAGCGCTTTAACTGGGAGCTCGTCTTTTGCGAGCTCTACGCCGGCGGCAAGTATAACAACAACCAGGGCGGCGACTACGACTTCTCGCTCGGTACCAACGGCTTGGGCTCGTGCGCGACCCAGTACGCATCCGAGTACATGGACGTCACGGTTTGGCGCGACGGCAACAAGTACTCCCTGCACTTTAAGAAGGGCAAGGTCGTCGGTGCCAAAAAGAAGGCACTCGAGATTGAGCCCAGCGACGAGAACCGCACCGGCACCACCATCAAGTGGCGCCCCGATCTTGAGGTCTTTACCTCGATCAGCATTCCCCACGACTGGTATCGCGAGACCATGCGCCGCCAGGCCGTGGTCAACGCCAACGTGACCTTCCGCCTGCGCATTGAGGGCGACGATGGCGAGTTTACCGAAGAGGATTTTTGCTATCCCAAGGGCATCGAGGACTACGTGCTCGAGAAGGTCGGTACCGACTACCTCACCGAGCCCTTCTTTATCGAGGCCGACCGTCGCGGTCGCGACCGCGAGGACCTGCCCGACTACAACGTGAAGATTACCGCGTGCATGTGCTTCTCGCGCACCTTCATGATGCAGGAGTACTACCACAACTCATCGTGGCTCGAGAACGGCGGTTCGCCCGAGAAGGCCGCCCGCAGCGCTCTGACCAGTGCCATCGATGCTTACATTAAGCAACAGGGCAAGTACAACAAAAACGAGAGCGGCATTAAGTGGCAGGATGTCCAGGACTGTCTGGTGCTGGTGACCAACTGCTTCTCAACCCAGACGTCCTATGAAAACCAGACTAAGAAGGCCATCAACAACCGCTTTATCCAGCAGGCTATGACGGCCTTCTTTAAGGAGCGCCTCTCGACTTACCTGATCGAGAACAAAGACGCCGCCAACAAGATCATGGAGCAGGTGCTCATCAACAAGCGCTCGCGCGAGAACGCCGAGAAGACGCGTCAGAGCATCAAGACCAACCTGCAGCAGAAGACCGACATGGCCAACCGCGTGCAGAAGTTCATCGACTGCCGCTCCAAGGACAAGAGCCGCCGCGAGATCTACATCGTAGAGGGCGACTCGGCAGCAGGCGCCATCCGTACCTCGCGCGATGCCGAGTTCCAGGGCGTTATGCCCGTCCGTGGCAAAATCCTCAACTGCCTAAAGGAGGACTATCCACGCATCTTTAAGTCCGACATCATCATGGACCTCATGCGCGTGCTGGGCTGCGGCGTGGAGATCAAGGACAAGCGCATCAAAAACCTTGGTGCCTTTGACCTGGACAACCTCAACTGGAACAAGGTCATCATCTGTACGGACGCCGACGTCGACGGTTACCACATCCGCACGCTCGTGCTCACCATGCTTTACCGCCTGGTGCCCACGCTTATCGAAGAGGGTTACGTGTATATCGCCGAGTCGCCGCTCTACGAGATCAACTGCAAAGAGAAGACCTACTTTGCCTACACCGAGCTCGAGAAGAACGGCATCCTCAAGGAGATTGGCGACCAAAAGTGCTCCATCAACCGCTCCAAGGGTCTTGGTGAGAACGACCCGGACATGATGTGGCTCACCACCATGAACCCCGAGACGCGTCGCCTGATCAAGGTGGAGCCCGAGGACGTCACCAAGATGGAGACCATGTTCAATCTGTTGCTGGGCAACGACGAGGCAGGCCGCAAGCGCCATATCTCCGAGCACGGCAAGGAATACCTGGACCAGCTGGACCTGCAGTAGCAGCAAATCGATAACGACGGCCCATAAGAAGTTCAAGAGGAAATCGTGGCAAAGAAGAAGACGAAGAACCAGCCAAAGAAAAAGCAGGTCAACGCCGAGAACGTTATCGGCCTGCACTCCGAGGTCACCGACCAGCCGATCACGCAGACGCTCGAAGTCAACTACATGCCCTATGCCATGAGCGTCAACGTCTCGCGTGCGTTCCCCGAAATTGACGGCTTTAAGCCGTCGCACCGCAAGCTGCTCTACACCATGTACAAGATGGGTCTGCTCAAGGGCGAGCGCCAGAAGAGCGCCAACATCGTGGGCCAGACCATGAAGCTCAACCCGCACGGCGATGCCGCGATCTACGAGACGATGGTGCGCCTGGCGACGGGCAACGAAGCGCTGCTTGCGCCCTTCGTGGAGTCGAAGGGCAACTTTGGCAAGTACTATTCGGGCGACCTGAGCTACGCCGCCTCGCGTTACACCGAGGCCAAGCTCTCCCCCATCAGCGCCGAGATCTTCAAGGACATCGACAAGGACCCGGTCGACTTCGTCGACAGCTACGACGGCGCCATGAAGGAGCCACGCCTGCTGCCCACCACGTTCCCCAATATCCTCGTCTCAGCCAACAAGGGCATCGGTGTCGCCATGGCGTCCGACATCTGCGGCTTCAACCTCAACGAGGTCTGCACTGCCACAATGCACTACCTGCAGGACCCCGACTGCGACCTGCTCGAATACATGCCCATGCCCGACTTCTCGACCGGCGGCGAGATCATCTACCGCCGCGAGGAGATGGAAAAGATTATCGAGACCGGCCTTGGCAGCTTCCAGATCCGCTCCCGCTGGCGCTGGATTCCCGAAGAGCGCATCATCGAGGTCTACGAGATTCCCTACACCACTAAGACCGATGTCATCATCGAGCGCATCGTCAAGCTCTCCAAGGAGGGCAAGGTCAAGGAGATCGCCGACATCCGCGACGAAACCGACCTCTCGGGCTTGCGCATCGCCATCGACCTTAAGCGCGGCGTCGACCCCGACAAGCTCATGGCCAAGCTCTATCGCTTGACCACGCTGCAGGATTCGTTCTCGTGCAACTTCAACGTGTTGGTCGATGGTTACCCTCGCGTTATGGGCGTGCGTCAGATCCTGCACGAGTGGGTCAAGTGGCGTATTGAGTCCACGCGTCGCCGCATTAACTTTGACCTGGGAAAAAAGTCCGAGCGCCTGCACCTGCTGCACGGCCTCGAGGCGATCCTGCTCGACATCGACAAGGCGATCGCCATCATCCGTGGCACCAAGCTCGAGGCCGAGGTCGTGCCCAACCTTATGCGCGGCTTCGACATCGACGAGACCCAGGCCGAGTTTGTTGCCGAGCTCAAGCTCCGCAACATCAACGAGGAGTACATCCTCAACCGCACCAAGGACATTGCAAAGCTTGAGGGCGAGATTGCCGAGCTTGAGGAGATTCTCTCGAGCGAGGACAACATCAAGAAGGTCATCAGCGACGAGCTGGCCGCGGTCAACAAGAAGTACGTGATGCCGCGCCGCACGGGCAGGATCGAGCCCCACGAGGTTATCGAGGTAAGCTTGGAGCCCGAGGTCGAGGAGTACCCGGTTACCATCATGCTTTCGCGCGATGGCTACCTTAAGAAGATGACGGACCGCGTGCTCAAGAAGGCCACTACGCTCAAGTACAAAGACGGCGACAAACCCTTTATCGAGTTTCCGTCCTCCAACACCCACGAGCTGCTGGTCTTTACCAACAAGAGCCAGGTATACAAGTGCAAGGTTGCGGCGTTTGAGGACACCAAGTCGGCCCAGCTGGGCTCGTATCTGCCCACCGACCTCGAGATGGAACCCGACGAGAGCGTCATCTGGGTCATCGACCCCGAGGACTACAAGGCCGACGTGTTGTTCGTCTTTGAGAACGGCCGCGTGGTGCGCGTCGCGCTTTCTGGATACGTCACTAAAACCAACCGTAAGCGCCTCAAGAACGCCATCTACGGTGGCAGCAAGCTGCTGTATGCCCAGGTGCTCAAGGAAGATCGCGACATCGCACTGGTCTCGAGCGACTATCGTTTGATGAACTTCAACACATCGCTGCTCAAGACCAAGACGACCACCAGCACGCAGGGCGTCCAGGCCTTTACGGCCAAGAAGGGCCGCTCGGTCACCACCGTCGGCACGACCGAGGAGATTCTTGGCGCCGGCGTCTCGGCCGAGAAGTTCACCGCGCAGAGCCTCCCCTCCGCCGGTGCCCTCATGAAGGAAAACGACATGCCGAGTCTGTTCGACTAAAACAACGGTGGCCAAACCGTCATGGGTTTACAAAGCAGCGGGGCCCGGAGCGCAGCAACATCGCGCCCCGGGCCCCGCTCGCTGTAACGTAGTCGGAATAATAGAAATCCCCGTTTTTCACTCCTACAATCCCACGGTACAAGGCATGTTAAGCCATTAGCAAAAGTTGCAAAAGTTAGCAAAACCTGCAAAGGGGCCACCATGGATCGCAGCAAATGTCTCCGCCATGCCAGGCATGCTCGAAGATATTATCGAGCGAACCAAAGAAGCGGCAGATAGCCGCCTCTCACAGCCTCGCGCGTGCATAAGCAGCGTTGAGATTGGGCCCGTCGGCATCGATTGGACATATGCTCAGGAGACTCAGGGTAACTGGCGCACGTGCATGAATGGCGTCTTCAGGCAACTCGAGAAGCATGACATCGAGCTTCTCTCGAAACGACCTATCGGGAGCTTTCCGATAAAGACATTGAGTTTTTGCTCGCGATGCTGCCCGATTCTGGCCCCAGCAGGGTCTCGGAGATAGCCAAACGCATGGGCGTCGCCAGCAACTACGCAAGCCAATACAAACGCCGCCTCCTCGAGGACGGCGTTATCGGGGAACGTGGACGTGGTCTCGTTGGCTTTGACATTCCCGCGTTCAGGGAATTCTTGAACGAGAAGGCGTTTTAGCACGCCGGAATTGTCCGCGGAAGCATCAACGCATGGCAATCAGCATTCCTCTTGGTAAGGATAGCAAGCATTTTCCACCAACACCGATTGCCATGCGTTCTTCTTGCCCTTAGGCAAGCTTGCGGGCGAGCTCTCGCACCTCTTCCAACTTGGGCGAGGATGCCATGCTGTCGCGCTCGGTCATACCGCTGATGGTGACAATGCCCAGGTCCTCCCACTTGCAGTACGCGCAGGTTGACTTGTACATGGCGATCGCCGCATCATAGACGCCCTCGCTGTGGCTATCGAGCAAAAGGGCCGTCT
>OLPG01001995.1_pt1 | contig 15410 bp, 14 predicted proteins | sample 1672311 | NCBI WGS metagenome assembly OLPG01 (sample SAMEA3136670, study PRJEB25190) | human gut metagenome | biome: human gut; feature: human-associated habitat; material: faeces | place: Austria | collected 2013
TGCTTTACATCAAGAAGTGCTCCGCATGGAGCGATTTGAAGCTGATTATTCAGACCGTGGGCGTCGTGCTTACGGCACAGGGAAGTTAGGCAATTGTTGAATTCTCAAAAAACTATAAAAGCATCCAGGCGCTATCCCATTCTCAACACATACGTTAATGCTCTCTCGCTCGACGAGACGGTTGCCGAGGTTGAGAAGGTTATTGCTGCCGGCGTGCCCACCCAACATGTGGTGGTGAACGCCTCGAAGGTGAACCTGATGGAGGCCGACCCGAAGCTGGCCGAGATTGTTAACGCCTGCCCGCTCATCAACGCCGACGGCGCCTCCATCGTGTGGGCTGCCAAGAAGCTGGGCGTGCCCCTGAGCGAGCGCGTGACGGGCATTGATCTGTTCCAGCGCCTGGTGGAGCTGTCCGCTGAGAAGGGCTACAGGGTTTACCTCTTCGGCGCGAAGGAGGAAGTTGTCTCGAGGGTTAGGGCGATTTTCGAGGAGCGTTATCCCGGCATTCAGATAGTCGGTTATCGCAATGGCTACTTCACTGAGGCCGACGAGCCGCAGATTGTGGCGGACATGGCTGCATCTGGGGCGGACATGATGTTTGTCGCGTTCAGCTCTCCTAAGAAAGAGTATTGGGTGCACAAATACCTTAATCAAATAGGAATTCCTTTCGTGATGGGCGTTGGCGGCAGTTTCGACGTGGTGGCTGGGGTGACCGATCGCGCGCCAAAGTGGATGCAGGATCACGGCTTGGAATGGTTCTACCGGTTTATACAGGAGCCTGGCAGGCTTTGGAAGCGCTACATCGTGGGTAACGCAAAGTTTGTTGCCCTTACATACCGATATAAGTTCTCAGGGAAAGGCGAATAAAGAATGGTTAACGTTATCGGTCTCGGTTATATCGGACTGCCCACCGCGCTCATGATGGCCACGCACGGCGTGGAGGTCGTGGGAACTGACTACAACGAGGAACTTGTGGCAACTCTGAATGCCGGGCATACCACCTTCAAGGAGGAGGGGCTTGACGAGCTGTTCGCCGACGCGTTGAAATCTGGCATCAAATTCACGACCGAGTATCAGGTGTGCGATACCTACATCGTGAGCGTGCCGACGCCCTACGATAAGCTGGACAAGAAGATCGACCCCTGCTATGTGATTGCCGCCTGCAAGACGGTGCTCCAGGTCGCCCCGAAGGGCGCCGTGCTCGTGATCGAGTCGACTATTTCGCCCAACACGGTGGATCGCTTTGTGCGCCCGCTGCTCATTGAGGCCGAGCGTGAGGATGTTAAGCTCGTGCACGCCCCGGAGCGCATCATCCCCGGAAACATGGTTTACGAGCTGCTGCACAACAACCGTACGATTGGTGCGGACGACCCCGAGGTGGGCGAGGAGGTTGCTAAGATTTACGCAACCTTCTGTCAGGGCGAAATCAGTGTGACCGACATCCGTACCGCCGAGATGACCAAAGTCGTCGAGAACACCTTCCGCGCAATTAACATCGCATTCTCCAACGAGCTTGCCAAGATCTGCCGTATCGGCGGCATGGACGTGGCGGAGGTCATTCGCATCTCCAACAAGCATCCGCGCGTGAACATTCTGCAGCCCGGCCCCGGCGTGGGTGGCCACTGCATTCCCGTCGACCCATGGTTCCTGGTGGGCGACTACCCCGAAACGGCAAACTTCATCCGTCTGGCGCTTCAGACCAACGCGGGCATGCCTGAGTATGTGCTGCATCGTGCCCACGAGGTTATGGCCGAGCGTGGGATCAAGGATGCCTCCAAGGTGGGCATCTACGGCCTGACCTACAAGGAGGACGTTGACGACGTGCGCGAGAGCCCGACGCTGCAGATGCTCGAGTCCATGGAGGAGCACCTGTGTGGTGGTGCCGTGAAGGTGTACGACCCGTGGGTTGAGCGCGACGAGGTTCCGGGCCAGGTGCACTCCATGGAGGAATTCCTGGACGGCCTGGAGATGGTGATAGTGATGGTGGGCCATTCCCAGATCAAGGGCAAGCCCGAAGCGTTCGGCGACCGCATCCTCATCGACCCGCGCAACGTGTGTGGTGACGGTGAGAACGTCTACAAGCTGTAGGGGCTACTCGTGAACGTTTACAAGTGGTATGCGGCATCCCGATGGCTGTATCTGCACCATGTGCCGGTGCTGCCGATGATTATCAAGGCGGGTATAAGAATCATCTGGGGGGGAGTCGTGCCTTATCAGGCGCAGATCGGTAAAGGCACGATTCTCGGATACCAGGCGCTTGGCATGGTTATTCACAAGCGCTGCGTCATCGGCGAAAACTGTCACATCTCCCAGAACGTCACCATTGGTGGGACGTCCGGTCTGTATGAGGTTCCCGTCCTGGGCGATAACGTGCAGGTGGGCGTGGGTGCCGTAATCATCGGGCCGATTCATATTGGCGACAACGTCATCATCGGGGCGAACTCGGTGGTCAACAAGGACATTCCTGCCAATAGCGTGGCCGTCGGGGCACCCGCTAGGGTTATCAAGACGCTGGACCCTGACACGAAAGCGACGATATAGTTTACAAGGAGCAAAAGTTTGAAGAAGGTCATGCTCGTCTTCGGGACGCGCCCGGAGGCCATCAAGATGTGCCCGCTCGTGAATGAGCTGAAGGCGCGCCCAAGCGAGTTTGAGACCGTTGTCACTGTGACGGGCCAGCACCGTGAGATGCTGGATCAAGTTCTGCGCGTGTTCAGCGTGGTGCCTGATCACGACCTGGCAATCATGAAGCCCGGTCAAACGCTGTTCGATGTGACGTGCGATGTGCTGCTGAAGATAAGGGAGGTTATCGAGGAGGAGAAACCTGACGTGGTGCTGGTCCATGGTGACACGACCACGAGCTTCGCGGCCGCCCTTGCTTGTTTCTACCTGCATATCCCGGTGGGCCACGTGGAGGCGGGTCTGCGTACGCATGACATATACAGCCCATGGCCCGAGGAGTTCAATCGCCAGGCTGTGGACATTGTCACCGAATACTATTTCGCGCCTACGGAGGCCAGCAAGCAGAATTTACTCGAGGAGGGCAAGCCCGCCGACAGAATTTGGGTAACCGGCAACACTGGCATCGACGCGTTGCACACTACGGTGCGCGACGGCTATAGCAACCCCGAGCTGGAGTGGGCGAAGGGCAGTCGTCTCATCCTGATCACGGCGCACCGACGCGAGAACCTGGGCGAGCCCATGCACAGGATGTTCAGGGCAATACGAAAGGTTATGGAGGAGCACCCCGACACCAAGGCCATCTACCCCATACACATGAACCCACTCGTGAGGAAAGCAGCCCATGAGGAGCTTGACGGCTTCGATAGGCTGCGCATCATCGACCCGCTGGAGGTGCTGGACTTTCACAACTTTCTGGCGGCGAGTCATCTCGTTCTTACGGACTCGGGTGGCATCCAGGAGGAGGCCCCGAGCCTGGGCAAGCCGGTTCTGGTGATGCGTGACACCACCGAGCGCCCCGAGGGCGTGGCTGCTGGCACCCTGAAGCTCGTCGGAACCGAGGAGGAGACGATCTATTACGAGTTCAGCCGCCTGCTCTCCGACGACGTGGAGTACGCGGCCATGTCCCGTGCCTCGAATCCTTACGGTGACGGGCACGCCAGCGAACGCATCGCGGATGTGCTGTGCGGGAGGATGGGCGCCTAGTGGGACTTTCTTGGTACATCCAGAGACTCCGGGCCATGAGCGCGGGAGAGGTCGCGTGGCGCTTCGGTCAGAAGCGCCTTTCCGTGCATGAGCGCCGGGCTTTCTCCAAGATGGAGCCTGTTTATGCTGTCGACGCCTACGGACGCGTGCCAAAGGCGAACCTCTCGCGACTCGGCATCGATTTCACGAATGGCGAGTTCAGCGTTGGGGCGGACATAGAGCTTTTGGGCGGGTACCGGTATTCCGAATATCGGAAGCGCTGGCACGCCGCGTTTCAGTCTCCCGGCGACTGGCCGATGCGCTTTGCGGCGGACTACGCCTTCGGCGACGAGGGCGCGCCTGGTGACATCCGCACCAACTGGGAGTTGAACAGGCACCGTCAGTTTGCCCTCCTGGCGAAGTCCTACTTCATTACGGGCACGGATGGTTTTTTTTCCGAGCTTTCCGACTTGTTCGATGATTGGAACGAACAAAACCCCTTCATGTGGGGTCCCGAGTGGGCTAGCCCTATGGAGGAGTCCATCAGGCTCATAAACTGGCTCGTGACGGCTGCGTTTCTCGGAGCTGCTGGCGATGAAGCCACCGATGGGCTGAGGAGGCGCCTGTGCGTCGGCGCATGGGTTATGGCCGCGCATGTGCGGCAGCACTACTCCCGTCATTCCTCGGCGAACAACCACACAATCGTTGAGGCGGCTGGCGTTGCTGTCGCGGCCACGGTGTTCGGCGAGCACGAGTGGCTCGACGAAGCTTTGGCGCTGCTTGAATCGGAAGTTGCCCATCAGACCTACCTAGATGGCGTGAACAAGGAACAGGCGCTGCACTACCAGCTGTTCGTCATGGAGGCGCTCTGTCTGGTTTCGCACGTGCTGCGAACGATCGGGAAGGCTCTGCCGGCGTCTCTCGTTGAGCGTCTGCACTCCATGGCGCGCTATGCACGCGCATGCAGCGTCGGCAGCGGCAAGTACGTCGAGTTCGGCGACGACGACGAGGGCGTCATCCTTTGTCTCGGGCCCGAGAAGCCCTGCTACCCGGACTACGTTCTTGCGTTGGTCACTTTGGAGCTCGAATCGGATTACTGCTGGGTGGAGGACGTTCGCTGCTGCGAGACAGTCGGCTGGTTGTACGGCAAGCGGAGGCTCCAATCTGCCAATGCTCTCCCGCTTACTCAAAACGCATCCGTTGAGAGCTTTCCTGATGGCGGGGTGACCATAGTCCGCTTCGACGAAGGACGTGGTGTGCTCGCATTCGACCACGGCCCGCTTGGCTTCGGTCGGCTTGCGGCCCATGGGCATGCCGACGCGCTGAGCGTTCAGCTGTATTTCGACGGTGAACCCGTGCTCGTCGATCCTGGCACCTTTATCTACAACGGTGACCGCAGAATGCGAGATAAGTTCCGCTCTACATGCGTCCACAATACGGTGTGCGTGGGCGGCAGGGACCAGTCCGAGGCGCTCGGCCCGTTCCTGTGGGGGCGCAAGGCGAACGTTTCGGGATTCGCGCTCGAGAAATGTGAAGGTTGCATTACCATGTCGGCCGAGCATGACGGCTACTCGCCTGTGCGTGTGCGCCGCACGGTGAAGGTCCAAGGCGCGATGGCTGTCGTGACCGACGAGGTGAAAGGTGGGGAGGCCGCTGCGGTTTTTTGGCACCTTCCCTCTGCGGGGGTCGAGATTGACGGCGGCGTCGCTGAGTTATGCCTGCGGTCTGGGGTCGTGGTGCGCATCGAGGCGGGGGGGTCCCTGGAGTCGGGGGAGTTTGAGTACTCGCCCGACTACGGCATGAACGCTACGGGCGTCGAGCTCTCCGTCTCTGTTAATGAGTCACTGACCACAAGTATTTTTATCATACGCGATAGTGAAGCAGGTTAAATGGACACCAATAAGCTCAAGAAGATGTACGAGAAGATGCCCGAGGTCGCGAAGGACGTCCTCGCGGCGCCAATCCATCGCGGCCTTGTGGGCAACAAGACGTTCCTGTCCCAGATGCGCGAGCTGGAGGCCTCCGAGGTTATGAGCGAGGACCAGCTTGCCGAGCTTCAGCTCGGCAAGCTGCGCGACCTGTGCGCGTACTGCTACGCCACGAGCCCCTTCTACAAGAGGAGGTTCGACGAGGCGGGCGTCTGTCCTGAGACGGTTAATTTCGATTCGTTTGCCACGCTGCCCCTGCTCGATAAGGAGCAGGTGCTCATGAACTATGATGAGATAAGCGTGCCTATCCCCGGTGAAGGCTCGTATGCGGCCGAGACGGGTGGGTCGACGGGTCGGCGTCTCGTCGTTATGAATTCCGACGAGTGCTTCTACCGCGAGAACGCCTTTGCGATGCATTTCTACGGGACGTTGGGGTACGACTTCCGCAGAAGCAAGCTTGCCTACTTTGGAGGTGACGGCTCGACCCTCGTCACTACTAGCCCGCTCTACCGCATGGTTAGGTGCAACACCAAGCTGCTCAACGAGGGGAACCTCGAGGAGGCCGTGCGTAGGGTTGATGCGTTTGCGCCTGACTACCTGCGCGGGTTGACTTCATCGGTGAGTTTCTTCGCGCAGCTGCTGATCCAGACCGGTGTGAGGCTGCGTAAGAAGCCCAAGGGCGTGTTCCTGCAGTCGGAAAACGTCCATCCCTATCAGCTGCGTCAGTTCGAGGAGGCGTTTGGTTGCCCGGTGAGGATATCATACGGCTCCACCGAGAGGACGGTGTTTGGCGAACAGGTGGAATGGGACGGCAATACGCCAGTGTACAAGTTCAACAGGCTGTACGGTCTCACGGAGATTGTCGACGGGCATATCGTCGGCACTGGCTTCATCAACAGGCGTATGCCGCTTCTTCGCTACGCAATCGACGACGCCGTCGAGCCCCGCGCTGGAGGCTACGCGATTAGGGGTCATAGAAATGTCCCTGTTGTGGGAAGAAACGGGGAGCACATCAGCACTGCATCGCTGTGTGACCTCGGCGAGAGCGCCTCGAGTCTTCTTTCGTTCCAATTCGTACAGGATGAGCCCGGTAGGCTGCGTATGGACTATATAGCTACTAGCGAGCTGGATGATGCGGAAAAAGATGCGCTTCTGCGTAGCCTCGGATCAAAGTTTATGGGCAACATGAAGTGCGAGCTGAGACGCGTGGACGCCTTACAGCTCACCCCGAGGGGCAAAAGAACCCTCCTGATACAGAGGTTGGACATTGAGCAATAAACTACTATTTATAGGGGAGTTTCCGCCACCGTACGGTGGCGTGACTGTCAAGGACTCGCTGCTTCGCGACGAGATCTTCTCTTCGCGTGACGCGAAGACCTTTGACCTGTACGACTTCAAGCGCAAACCGATTGCGCTTCCTGTCTTGGCCATCGCGCTCGCTAGGGCGGTCCGGGGTGCAGACAGGATAGCGCTTGGAATCGGCAGCAACTCGCGCCAGAGCACGATGCTGGGCATCATCGCGAAGCTCAGGGGGCGCGAGTTTTTGGGCAATGTGACCGTGTTCATGATGGGACGCGAGCTGGCCGATTACCTTGGGGAGAATCCGGGGCAAGTCTGGAAATATCAAGCCGCCCGGTGCATTTTTGCTGAGAGCCGTTCGCTGATGGCGGATTTTGAGGCCGTGGGGTGCCGCAACTCTCGCTACTTGCCCAATTTCCGAAAGGGGGACAGGGCGCGCGCGCCACGCGCCGTAGGCGACACGGTGCACTTCGTGTACTTTGCCCAGGTTCGGCCCGAGAAGGGCATTGATACATTGGCGGCAGCCGCGAGGACGCTTAACTCGGAGGGCCTTGCTGACAAGTTTGACATCGCCGTGTACGGGTCGGTCGTCGATGGCTTCCAGAATGAGTTTGAGCGTCTTTTGAGCGACGTTCAGAACATGACGTACAAGGGCGCTTTCGACGCCGCGACGGGTGACGTGTGTGCCGAGCTGAACATGTATGATGCTGCTGTGTCCTCGTCCTCGTGGCGCGAGGGCATGAGCGGCTCCAACATTGAGTGCAAGTTTGCTGGCGCGGCCAACATCGTGAGCGACGCTGGGTTCAACCCGGAATGCGTCGGAGACGGCGTTGACGGGCTGATAGTCAAACCCCGCAATGTCGGCTCTCTTGTTGAGGCGATGCGTAGCGTCATCGAGGACCGTGGTTTGCTTGCGAGGCTGAAGCGAAACAGCTACGAGGACCGTGTTAATTACGACGTCACGACATGGAAACGGGAGGTACTCGATGTTGTTTGCGGATAGTGTTGCTCCATTGTTGCTGGATAAAGAGGAATTTCTTTCCGATTCGATTACAGGTTGCAGATAAATGTCTTACCCAACGACTCCTAAGCAAACGCATGCGAATAGAGGGCTTTCTACCTCTGGTTTGAGCGCCATACTTGTGCACAGGTTCAACATGGCGGATTTCTTGGCAATCGAGTTTGTGCTGTTGTTTGTTGTCAATTTCCTCTCGAACATTGGCCTGATCCCGAGTGCTTTTACTTATGTTTTCGACATCGTCAACATTTGCATCCTTCTTTCGAATGCTCGACTTATCGGAAAGCGAGTCGGCAATGAGCCGTTTTTCAATGTGCCTGTCGCCTTATTCGCGGTTATGGCTCCTTTGTCGGGAGTCATAAATACTATTGCGCCACAATACGTAATCTGGCAAGCGATATCCTTCAGTCGCTTGTTCGTCTGGATTTATCTCTTTCGTATTTTCTGGGACAAAGACTATATCAGGGCTTTTATGGGGTTCGTCTACAAAATGCAGGTGCCAAACGTCATCTTCGTTTTGATACAGTATTACGTATTGGGGCTTTTCCAGGATAATATCGGTGGCATCTTCGGGGTCGAAAGAGGTTGCAACGGAATCCTCAACGTGTATCTCTGCATTGTGGTGGCATGGGGGCTTAATCTCTATCTTGCTAAAGAGGGGCGGCTTTCGGGGCTGCTGCTGACTGTTTTATCGGCATTGTTAATTGCTGCCGTTGCCGAGTTGAAGTTCTTCTTCGTGGAATTCGCCCTCATCGTGGCTATATCTATCCTGTATGCGCGCGTTTCGCGCAAGACAATCGTCTCAGTGGCAGCAATTGCTCTCCTTATTGCTGCGGCATTGTCTGTTTTTGCAGCAATAAATCCGCTTCAATATGAAACATTGGTTGATTTTGATGCGCTTATGACGGAGGCGGATAATTCGAACATAGAGACAGGCTATGGCATTTCTCGTCTCAATGCCTTTTCTCAGATTAGTGAGCAGTTTTTCAATGGGGATCTATTCACGATGATGTTTGGGTTTGGGTTTGGAAGCGCCAGCCAATCTTCGATGCCATTCTTCTGCTCGCCCTTCTTTAACTTGTATGGTTGGCTCAACTATCATTTTCTCACTTCCGCTATGGTCTATATTCAATTGGGCTATATTGGCACCGTCTTATTTGTGGCGCCAGTTGCGCTTTTAGGCATCATGTTGATTGCTCACAGGGGGAATATTGTACGAAAGGGCTTTGCCACTAGTGGCGGTTTTTCCATTGCAATGTGCGTTCTTTTCCTGATTAATTGCATGTATAACAATACAGCGGTTACTTATCCAGCCGTTCTTTGGGCGCTTTCGCTTTGCGTTGGGCTATTCGTTGTTTCCGAGATGCGTAGGGGTTAGATGTATATGGGCAATAAACCGGCGGTAAGCGTAATCGTTCCAATGTACAACACCGAGAGGTATCTTCGATACTGTGTCGATAGCCTTTTAAAGCAGACGATTAATAATATCGAGATTCTTTTAGTGGACGATGGGTCCCCAGATGCCTGCAGTGAGATTGCAGAGCAATATGCACGACTTGACGAGCGTGTGAAGGTTGTTCATAGGGAGAACGGTGGATTAGGACCGGCAAGGAACAGCGGGCTAGCGGTGGCGACAGGAGAATATGTCGGCTTTGTCGATTCCGACGACTGGGTCGAGGAAGACATGTACGAGCGGCTTTATCGCGCGGCAAAGGAGACCCAGGCGCAAGTCGTTTTCTCGAATCTAAAGCGTGTTGTGCATGGGAATTCCCAAAAGTGGTCTAGCCATCCTTTTGCTGGAAGGACCCTTTGTGGCGATAAGGAAATATTTGAGCTTCGGAGATCATTTTACGGTGCGCTTCCGAATAAGCTCAGGGAAGATCCCGTTCCTGTGTCGGCATGTCCGAATTTATATAGTCGCCAGCTTATCGAGGATAATGGAATTAGATTTCGCGCGATAAGAAGCGAAGACATACTCTTTAACACGGATATCTGCAAGGCAGCCGATTGCGTTGCTGCGTTAGATGGTGCTCCGTATTGCTATCGCAAGGACGATCAGAGCTCCATTACTAAAACGTTTCGAGTTTCAACCATTGATTCCTTCTTCGTATTTTTTGAAACCCTGTTAGAAGAGTGCGGAAATGAGCCTGCTATCTTTCAAGGCGAGTGTTTCAAGAGGTCGAATAGAAGGATAATCGATTACACGAGAGGAATCTTGATTCTCATAGCCTCGGCATCTTTATCGGATTGCGAGAAAAGAAGACTTGCTGATGATGTCCTTGGAAGGCAAGTTTTTGTCTCTGCCTGCAAATCGTTCCCGTTTTGGAGGCTGCCTGTTAAGCAGGCAGTTTTCTTCGTATGCATGAAATATAAGATGATTGGCCTGGCGCTTTGCTTGGCTAAAGGAAGGAATGGGAAGCATGGGGCTTAAACACATGTTGAAGAAATTGATATTGGGGCCTAAGACCTCTTCATCGGATTATGTTGCGTACCTGCGTTCCCTGGGCATGATTATTGGCGACAATACCGTTATTTATTCGCCCAATTACTGCGTCATTGACCAGACGCGACCTTGGATGATTGAAATTGGGAATAACGTATCGATTACGACTGGCGTCACCATCCTTACACATGGCTATGATTGGAGCGTCTTCAAAGGGATGTACGGTGATGTTCTAGGTAGCGCAGGACGCGTGAAGATTGGCGACAATGTATTCATCGGCATGCACTCGACCATCCTCAAGGGCGTGACCATTGGCGATAACGTTGTGATTGGCGCCAATTCGCTTATCAACAAGGATGTCCCGGACAACTGTGTCGTAGTAGGAAATCCGCAGCGTGTGGTTTGCGACATCGACTCTTATTTGGAGAAGCGCCGCGCCGCCCAAGTCTCCGAAGCGGCTGACCTGTACGACTGCTGGCGGCGCAACTCGCCTGAAGGCAAGCGGGGAGGGGTCCCTCCGAAGAACGTTTTCAGCGAGTTCTTTTGGTTGTTCGAGTCGAGGGATGCAGGCGTGCTCAGCGACCCGTCTTTCGAGGCAACTATGGCCTTGCGTGGAACTCGTGGCATGAGCTACGAGCGGTTTATGCAGCATAAGCCTAAGTTCGAATCGTATGAGGATTTCATTGAGCACCTTGAGGGTATGCTTGGATGATTTGTCATTTGACGTTAGCGGTGGTTTGGTGGCGGTAAAGATAAACAGATTGGCCAAGAGCGCAAAGGAGAGATACGGCGGGCTCTCCAAGGTTAAGAAGGCAACTCTTTGGATAACCCTGTGCAGTTTCCTGCAACGTGGGCTTTCTTTCATCACGGTCCCCATCTTTACTCGCTTGCTGAGCACTGCGGACTATGGTTCTGTGAGTGTTTACCAGAGCTGGGAAATGGTCGCTATGTATGTGGCTACCCTTGGTGTCACATATGGCGGCTTCAACAACGGTATGATGCGCTTCAAAGACGATCGCGAGGGCTATACGACTTCTGTAGTTGGCTTGGTTCTTGCTCTTGGCGTGCTTTGGATTGTGCTTTGCTACACTCTGTCCGACAATGTCGTGGCCATTACGGGTATGCCGCTTATACTCGCATCTTTATTGTTCGTCGAGGTAATTGTTAAGGGCATCTACGATATTTGGGTGTCCAGGATGAAGTTCGACTATGAGTATCGGAAACTCGTTCCGGCTTCTTTGGTTCTTTCTATCGCGGTTCCCGCGCTAGGCATCCTATTTGTTGTGATGGCTAGCGATAAAGTTTTTGCTCGAGTTCTGTCTTTTGTGCTCGTCGAGGCGGCTTTTGCAATAGTCCTCGGTGGATGCATGCTTAAACGCAGCAAGTGCCTGTTTAAATGGGAGTATTGGAAGTTTACCCTCCTGTTTAACATCCCCTTGCTTCCTCACTACCTCTCGCAAGTGGTGTTAAGCTCCAGCGACCGCATTATGATTGCGAACATGTGCACCGCATCCGATGCGGGCATCTACAGCATCGCCTACTCGGCGGGGATGATTATGACGTTGCTCACAAATTCCCTGAATTCGACTGTCGTCCCATGGCTCTACCGCGCTCTGGCCGCTAAAGAGCTTAGGAGGATCAGCAAAACGAGCATTACGATTCTTGGGGCTTTGGCTTTGATTGTGCTCGTTGTTGATATCCTGGCCCCGGAAGTCGTCGCTATCCTGGCTCCTGGGGAGTATAGCGAGGCGATGACGCTTGTTCCCGTCATCGCCGCGAGCGTGTTCTTCATGTTCATGTATTCGTATTGCTCAAACATTGAGTTTTATTACGAGAAGACTGGTCTTGCCGCCATCGCTTCTGTGCTCGCTGCGGTGCTTAATGTTGTCCTCAACGCCGTGTTTATACCTTTGTTTGGTTATCGTGCTGCGGGCTATACAACCTTGGCGTGCTATGTGGCGCTCGGCGCTGCTCACTACATTTTCTCTCAAAAGGTCGTTCGCGCAGAGGTTGGCTCTGCTGTCCTCAACGGAGTCGCTGTGTGGGGGCTCGCCCTTGTCTTCACTACGATTTCTCTTGTCTTGCCGATTCTCTATCCGCACCCCATCGTCCGATATGTCGTATTCGGTATCGCCGTCGTCGCGTCCGTCGTGTTCCGCAAAAAAATTGTCACAAAGGTTAAGGAGTTCAAAGGTTGATGAATCCAGCTCTGAAACAAGCCATCTACGTGTCGACCATCATCGACTCGCATAACTACGGGACCGTGCTGCAGGCGGTTGCAACTCGCGATGTCCTCGAGCACTACGGCCGTCCCGTTTTCATAGACTATTGTCGGCCGCATTGGACAACTAAGGGCTGGATAAAGTCGTACATGGACAACACCAATCGAAACATGCTCGAGAGACTTGCTCGTCTCGTTGCGAATGCGCCGGTTAGGCATAAGTCATCGACGCTGTTTCGCTCCTTTGTCGAACGCGAACTCGAGCTGTGCTCGTCGGCGCCGTACCTTGCTCACGGCGAAGGGCTTGACCCGAACGCCGTGTATTGCGTGGGCAGCGATCAAACGTGGAACATCGAGTGCAACCATGGCATCGACCCCGTGTATTTCCTCAAGAATGTACCTGGGGATTACAAAAAGGTGGCTTTCTCGGCGAGCTTCGGGCGCCCTAGCTTGAGCACCGAGGAAGCCGCGCTCACAAAGCCACTGCTGTCGCAATTCAATGCTATTTCTGTGCGCGAGAGCTCGAGTGTGGCGATTTTGGAGCGGATGGGGCTTGGCGGCACAGCTCTTAAGGATCCTGTGCTGCTCTGCCGACCGGAGCTTTGGCGTGAGCTCGCGGCGAGCGTTCCCGCCGCCGCGGACGGCTACGTGCTTGTTTACATGCTTAACGACAATCCTGACATGTGCGCGTTTGCCCGAAATCTCGCTGAGCGCGAGGGGCTGTCCGCCCGCATCGTGACGTTCAACTCCCTGAAACGCGCGCCCAGGGGGCTTGAGGGCGTTTGCCTTCCGAAGCCCGAAGGGTGGGTCGCGTTGTTCCGCGACGCCTCCTACGTGGTGACGGATTCCTTCCATGGCACTTGCTTCTCGCTTCTGTTCGAACGTCCGATGGTTGTATTCGATCCGCCCAAGTTTTCGGTACGTCTCAAAGATGTGCTTGGGGACTTTGCGCTCGCCGACAGGCGAGCTGCCGATGGGCGCAATCCGATGGATATTGCCGATGCGACAATTGATTGGAGTGCGGTACGCGCGTGCAAGGAGAGATTCGCGAAAGAGGCGAGGACGTTTCTCGACAGTGCGTTCGGAACATGTGTCGAGGTGGGACAGAATGGCAGATAGCGCTTCTCGGTCGCGCATGACGTGTCTCGCGGCTGTTGACTGCGATGACGATGAGCTCATGCTGTCATCGTCGGGCGGAGCCTTTTCGGTCCTAGCGCGAAGGGTGATCGCTCGCGGTGGTGTTGTGTATGGTCACGCTTTTGATGATTGCCTCCATGTCGGCTGCGTGCGGGCGGAGAGCTTCGACGAGCTTTCGGCGATGCGTGGTTCCAAATATGTCCAAAGCGATATGGGCGACGCGATTGCGAGCGTCGGGCGCGATCTCGGCGCAGGGCGTGAGGTCCTGTTCAGTGGGACGCCTTGCCAGATAGATGGATTGCTCGCGTTTCTCGGTGGCCCACGGGATGGTCTGCTCACTGTGGACATTGTCTGCCACGGGGTGCCTAGTCAGGCGTTCTTCGCTGACTGTATGGGGGAGGAGTTTGCCGATCGGCTGCTTTCGCTCCGCTTCCGCGATAAGCGTGAAGGCTGGGGCTGTGGTGGTGGTGCCACTATTCTCCATGCCGGGATTGAAAAGGATGTGCCTTTCTCGCCCGAGATCTCGTATTACTACAAGCGCTTTCTTGCCGGAGATGTGTATCGCGAGAGCTGTTACAGGTGCCCCTATGCCGGCGGCGAGCGTCCTGGCGACTTCACCATCGGCGACTTTTGGGGCATCGATGTTGGCAGTTCGGGTCTCGATGCTCGCCGTGGAATTTCCGTCGTCATTGCTAACACTTTGAAGGCGGAAGGGCTCATCCCCTACATAAAGAGTGAAACCTCGTGGGCCGAGCGTCCTCTTGAGGAAGCGGTACATGGCAATGACCAGCTTATGCATCCAACTTCTCGGCCCGAGCCTCGTGATGTAGTGCTCAAGCGCTGGAAAGAGGAGGGCATTGGGGTTCTCGAGAACGAGTATCGTCGATCAACGACGCTTTCTTCCAAAAAATGGCTCGCCAAGAGAGCTGTCAAGAAGTTTCTGAAAGGAGTATTCGGCCGATGACGGAAAAGAAGGTCCCCGTCTTGTTCTCCGACGGCTCGGAGTGCTGCGGCTGCAGTGCTTGCTACGCTGTCTGTCCCAAGGGCGCCATCAGTATGATTCCGAACCGCTATGGGTTTTTGTATCCTGAGATTGATGAGGTTGCTTGTGTGCGTTGCGGCAAGTGCCTTAGTGTTTGCGCGTTCAAGAGGAAGCTTGTCTGATTGGCGGGTCATGCTGCTATTGCTGATGCGGGAAAGCTAGGGTGGACCGTTTCGACTGGAAAAGATGTCGGCGGGCGCTTGGAATAAGGCATCGTTAATGTTATTGTGCGCTTTAGGTCCGCGGCTAGCATGGCTACCCTTTAAATGGAGACGCTTCAAGATTGCGGCGAAGTCCTATTCGCTACCACTGTTACTTTCGCGCGCATATCAACGCCATTTGCTTTGAAACACGACTTTCTCATGCGAAAAGCCGGCAGCTTTCCGGTTATGGATCGATGTTCTGGTTCTGCATGGCGTGCGGATGCTGGCCGTATGCGGCGATTCGACGATTCCATTCGATTGTCGACTTCGCCTGCTTGTCGATTGCGCTCTTGGGCGGATTGTACTCGCGCATCGCATCCGACCGGGTGGTACCGTCAATAGTTTTGCGCACTTTTAGCTAGCCGTCAGCACGACTGCTCTTTGAGAAGCGACACGTCCAGGTAGCGGCGGGACCCCGCTCGCTGTCGGCGACGTACTTCAGGCGGGCGGCCACCAGCATGAGCGCGGACTTGC
>OLPG01002032.1_pt1 | contig 15234 bp, 10 predicted proteins | sample 1672311 | NCBI WGS metagenome assembly OLPG01 (sample SAMEA3136670, study PRJEB25190) | human gut metagenome | biome: human gut; feature: human-associated habitat; material: faeces | place: Austria | collected 2013
TAATGTTTTTCTATTATCTTGATTCCTCATCTTGTTTTTCAGATTCATTTTCTTGTACTTGACTCGTTTGTGCAACTTCAGGACTTGAGCCTGTTTTCTCGTTATCATTGTACTCTAATTTTAATTCAAAATCTTCTTCTGGTGCACTTTCTTCTTTTTCTAAATCTTCTTTTACTTTTATGCTTTCTTTAAAATCATTCTTTTTTACATCTTCTTGTTTTTTCTCTTCTTTTTCTACTGGTAGTAAACTCTTTTGTTTAGATTTCTCAAACATTTCTCTTATTTTAAATCCTAATTTTGTTAATGGGCCTGCTTTTACTGTAACCCTATCTCTCATTTCATAAGCCATATCTTTCATTTCTTTAACTTCTTGAGCTGATAATTTACATCTTCCTAACATTCTATCAAATATTGATGTTTTAGTTAAATCTATGCCAATATCAATGTTATGTTCCCCTTTAAAATCATCACTATATCCAAATGCTGAATTTAATCTATCAATAATTGTAAAGACTTCTTTATTTTTCTCAGTATCTTTCTTTAATAATGCCTTAAAAATATTTAATTGCATATTTGAAAAATTCTCTAAATCATTTTTTATAAATTCTAATTCTAATTTCTTCTTTTCACTTAAATCTTTATACCATTTATTATTAGCTTCTACATCTTGAAGCACTCCATCTACTGTTAATCCTGCAGCACTTAGCTCTACTTTAATTTTTTCTTCTTTTTTCTCTTCTTTACCTTCTCCATTTTTTGAACTATCAGTTGTTGGTGTAGGTTCTTTAGAAGTTTTTGGAGCTTTTACTCCATAATTTTCTAATGCCATTCCATATTCTGGATCACCTGACTCTAGTCCTTCTGCTGCTAATTCATCTTTTTGTTCTTGTGTTAATTTTGAACTTAAATCTACCTCTTTTTTTGTTTCTTGTTCTTTAGAAGTTTTTGGAGCTTTTATTCCATAATTTTCTAATGCTGCATTATATTCTGGATCACCAGGTTCTATTCCATTTGCAATTAATTCGTCTTTTTGTTCTTGTGTCAATCTTGAATCATATTTATCTGATTTTTTATCATCTTTTTGATGTTTGTCATTTTTATCTTTTTCTTTTTTCTTAATTCCAAAAATTTCTCTAATCTTAGATGTTTCTAAATCTTTAAACTTCAATCCCATAATTCTTTTTATCTTTTCAAGAATTTCATCATTCTTTTTTATTTGCTCTTCAATTCTTTCCTTAGTTTTTTCATGATCTTTATATTGCTCTAAATACATTTGAAGTTTTTTATTGTTCTTTTCTATTTTTTCTTTTTCTTTATTTAATCTTTCTTGTATTTCTTTATCAACATCAGAAGTATCTATTTCTTTTCCCTCTAACTTTTTCTCTATTTTTTCCTTTTCTTCTTTATGCTTTTTTTCTAATTCTGAAATAGCTTCCTTTTTTACACCATTTAATCTTGCTAATTCTGCAGATGTTGTAGAACTTGCCATTATTTCATATTGATGTTCAAGTTCTTGCAATTCTTGCTTGCTTATTCTTTCTTGTTTTTCAAGTTGCTTTTTCAAATATTTTTCTTCATTTTCATCTAATTTTTGTACTGTTTCTTCTTTGTTTTCTCTTTTTTCTAATAATTCTTCTAATTCTTCTTCAAAATCTTTTTCCATATAAACACTCCCTAAAAAAAATTGACATATACTTATATTATATATATCAATTAATGATATGTCAATAATTCAAATTTATTTTTCTAATCCATCATTTTTATCTAATAGTTTTATAATTGCATCAGCGGCAATATCTATGCTTCTCATACTTGTTTTACTATTTTCTTTTGCTTTTAATGCTTCTCTAAATTCTATTGTTTTTTTGTCAATTGTAGATTTTTCTTCTTCTACTTCTTCTGTTTTTTCTTTCTTGCTAAATACACTTTTTACTTTTTCTTTTATTTTTCCTATAAATTTATTTATTTTTTCTCCAATTTTCTTTATAAATCCTTTTACTTTTTTTATATATGATATATTTTTATCTTCTTCTTTTGATTCTTCTGAACTAATTGGTAAAGAGAAATTTTCTTCAATTCCTGCTTCTCTAAGTTTTTCGACTAAATATACATATCTAGAATTTTCTTGAGCTTCTCCTTCTATATTTCCATCATTTTTAAATTCTTTCATTCTTTTTGAACATTCTGATAATTGTTTCTTTAAATCATCTATATCCTCTACTTTTTCTACATTTTTTGCACTTTCTTCTTTTTTTACATCTTTTTCATCAATTTCTTTATTTTCTGATAAATCATTTATTTTTTGTGTTAATTCTGCAAATCTAGAATTTTCTTGTGCTTCTCCTTCTATGTATCCCTCTTCTTTAAATATTTTTCTTCTTTCTGCACTTTCTTTTAATTCTTTTTCTAATTCTGCTATTTTAGCTTTTCTTTCAATTTCTCTTTTTTCTTCTTCTCTTAATTTTGATATTTCTTCTGTTATTTCTGCAAATCTAGAAGCTTCTTTTGCTTCTCCTTCTGTATAACCTTCTTCTTTAAATACTTTTCTTCTTTCTGCACTTTCTTTTAATTGTTTCTCTAATTCATTAATTTTATCTTCCATATATCTCATATCCTTTCAAAAAATAATACTTACATCTTTCATTATATCTTATTTATGTCAATTTGTCAAATTATGTAAAGTTTTTTTGTTTTAATTTTCCATTAATAATTACAATGTGTATCATTAGTATTACTTATAAAAGATAAAAGATAAAAGATAAAAGATAAAAAAACAAGAACTACTCTTAGTAATTCTTGTTTTTTATATTCAAATATTATTATTCGATTATATCAGCAACAACACCTGAACCAACTGTTCTACCACCTTCACGAATAGCGAATCTTAATCCTTTTTCGATAGCGATAGGTGTAATTAATTCGATTGTCATGTTAACATTATCACCTGGCATAACCATTTCAACACCAGCATCTAATTCGATAACACCTGTAACGTCTGTTGTTCTGAAGTAGAATTGTGGTCTATATCCATTAAAGAATGGAGTATGTCTTCCACCTTCGTCCTTAGTTAAAACGTATACTTGTGATGTGAATTTTGTATGTGGATGAATTGTTCCTGGTTTACATAGAACTTGACCTCTTTCGATGTCTTTTCTATCAATACCTCTAAGTAGAACACCGATGTTATCACCAGCTTCTGCTTGGTCTAATAATTTTCTGAACATTTCAACACCTGTTACAACAGTTTTTCTTCTTTCTGTTGTTAAACCGATGATTTCAACTTCGTCTTGAAGTTTAACTTCTCCTCTTTCTACTCTACCAGTAGCAACTGTACCACGACCTGTGATTGTGAATACGTCTTCAACTGGCATTAAGAATGGTTGATCAATTGGTCTTTCTGGTGTTGGGATATAGCTATCAACAGCTTCCATTAATTCTTTCATTGGAGCATATACAGGATCGTTAGGATCTGTAGATGTGCTTTCTAGAACTGCTAATGAAGAACCTTTTATTACTGGAATATCATCTCCTGGGAAACCATATTCTGATAATAAGTCTCTAACTTCCATTTCAACTAATTCTAATAATTCTGGGTCATCAACCATATCACATTTATTTAAGTAAACAACGATGTATTTAACACCAACTTGTCTAGCTAATAAGATGTGTTCTCTTGTTTGTGGCATTGGTCCATCAGCTGCTGATACAACTAATATAGCACCATCCATTTGAGCAGCACCTGTAATCATGTTTTTAACGTAGTCAGCGTGTCCTGGGCAGTCAACGTGTGCATAGTGTCTGTTATCTGTTTCATATTCTACGTGTGCTGTGTTAATTGTGATTCCTCTTGCTTTTTCTTCTGGAGCTCCGTCGATTTGATCATAAGCTTCGAATTTAGCTTTTCCTAATAATGATAAATATTTTGTAATAGCTGCTGTTGTTGTTGTTTTACCATGGTCAACGTGTCCGATTGTACCGATGTTAACGTGTGGTTTGTTTCTTTCAAATTTTGCTTTTGCCATTTTAAAATCCTCCTTATTTTAGTTAGCTGTTCTTTTTGAACATAGCTACTTTATTTTAAAATTTAATAACGTAAATTATTTATTGCACTTGCATTTTACAACATTTTTATTAAAAATGCAAGTACTTTTATTAAATATATATTTTCGTTTATTCCTATCGATATAAAATCGTTATATTGCTATTCAGCTTTTTTTCTAGAAGCAACGATAGCTTCAAGAACTGATTTTGGAACTTCTTCATAATGAGAAGGTTCCATAGAGTATGAACCTCTACCTTGTGTTTTAGAACGTAAGTCTGTTGCATAACCAAACATTTCTGATAATGGAATAAATGCATGTATTTCTTGCATTCCATCGTTTGCATCCATACCTTCCATTCTACCTCTTCTAGAGTTTACATCTCCAATAACATCTCCCATGTATTCTTCTGGAACTGTTATTTCAACTTTCATAATTGGCTCTAAGATAACTGATTTAGCCTGTTTACATCCTTCTTTGAATGCCATAGAAGCAGCTATTTTGAACGCCATTTCTGAAGAGTCAACTTCGTGGTATGAACCATCAACTAATGAAACTTTGAAGTCTATAACTGGGTAACCAGCTAAGATACCACTTTCAGCAGCTTCTCTCATACCTTGTTCAATTGGTTTAATATATTCTTTTGGAACAGCTCCTCCAACGATTTTGCTTTCGAATTCTATTCCTTTACCTGGCTCTAATGGTTCCATTTCAAACCAAACGTCACCATATTGTCCTTTACCACCAGATTGACGAATAAATTTACCTTGAACTTTAACTTTATTTCTAATTGTTTCTTTGTAAGCAACTTGTGGTTTACCTACATTACATTCAACTTTGAATTCTCTTTTTAATCTATCTACGATGATATCTAGGTGTAATTCACCCATACCAGCAATGATTGTTTGTCCAGTTTCTTGGTTTGTATAAGCTTTAAATGTTGGATCTTCTTCAGCTAATTTTGCTAAAGCGATTCCCATTTTTTCTTGAGCTGCTTTATCTTTTGGCTCAATAGCTATATCAATAACTGGTTCAGGGAATTCCATTGATTCTAGGATTATTGGATGATCTGGATCACATAAAGTATTTCCAGTTGTTACATCTTTTAAACCTACGGCTGCTGCAATATCACCAGCATAAACTTTGTCTATGTCTTCTCTGTGATTTGCATGCATTTGAAGAATTCTTCCTACTCTTTCTTTTTTGTCTTTGCTTGAATTTAGAACTGTTGATCCTGATTCAAGTGTTCCAGAGTAAACTCTGAAAAAACATAATTTTCCAACAAATGGGTCAGTAGCAATTTTAAATGCTAATGCTGCAAATGGAGCATCATCTGAAGTTTTAGCTTCTGTTTCTTCTCCATCTAATGTTTCACCTTTGATATGTGGTATATCTAATGGTGATGGCATATAGTCAACTATTGCATCTAATAATTCTTGAACACCTTTGTTTTTGTATGAAGAACCACATGTTACTGGTACTATTTTGTTTGCTAATGTTCCAGCTCTTAAACCTTTTTTGATTTCTTCTGCTGTTAGTTCTTCACCATCTAGATATTTCATCATTAATTCTTCATCTTGATCAGCAGCTGCTTCAATCATATTAGCTCTCCAAGTTTCAGCTTCGTCCTTCATATCGTCTGGTATTTCTGTTTCAACAATATGTTCTCCCAATTTATCATCTTGGATATATGCTTTCATTTTAATAAGATCAACTATACCTTGGAAGTTGTCTTCTGCACCTACTGGTAATTGAATTGGAACTGCATTTGCTTTTAATCTATTTTTTAATTGATCAACACAAAGCATAAAGTTAGCTCCAGTAATATCCATTTTGTTTACATATACCATTCTTGGTACACTGTATTTATCAGCTTGTCTCCAAACTGTTTCTGTTTGTGGTTGAACTCCACCTTTTGCTGCTAAAACTGTTACAGCACCATCAAGAACTTTTAAAGATCTTTGAACTTCTACTGTAAAGTCAACGTGACCTGGTGTATCAATAATATTGATTCTATTATTTTTCCAGAAACATGTTGTACAAGCAGATGTAATTGTAATACCTCTTTCTTGTTCTTGGGCCATCCAGTCCATTGTTGCAGCACCTTCGTGAACTTCACCTATTTTGTGAGTTTTACCCGTATAGAATAATATTCTCTCTGTTGTTGTTGTTTTACCAGCATCAATGTGAGCCATTATTCCTATATTTCTTGTTCTCTCTAATGGGTATGCTCTTCCTGCCATCTATATTTTCCCCCTCTCGATTTTTTTATTTTTTATATAATACTCTAAAATCTATAAAATTATAAATTTTTGTTAAAAGTGATTAGCTGTGCATTTTTAAGATTAATTACAAGCCGAAGTCGTACGATGGTACGTCGAGGTTTGTAATTAATATTGAAAATGTGCAGATGATTGCTTTTAACGAAAATTTTACCATTTGTAGTGAGCAAAAGCCTTATTAGCCTCAGCCATTCTATGAGTATCTTCTTTCTTTTTAAATGCTCCACCGTTTCCAGCAACAGCATCCATAATTTCACCAGCTAATTTTTCAGCCATAGTTTTTTCATGTCTATTTCTTGCATAAGAAACTAACCATCTTAAACCTAAAGTTTGTCTTCTTTCTGGTCTAATTTCTAATGGAACTTGGTAAGTAGCTCCACCAACTCTTCTAGCTTTAACTTCTAGAACTGGCATTACGTTTTCTAAAGCTGCTTCAAAAACTTCTAAAGGATTTTTTCCTTCTTTTTCTTTTATAATGTCAAATGCATCATATACTATGTTTTGAGCAACTGATTTTTTACCATCTAACATTATGTTGTTTACTAATTTTGTAACAACTTTGCTATTGTATATTGGATCTGGTAAAACATCTCTTTTTGCTATAAATCCTCTTCTTGGCACTATTCTTCCCTCCTTAATTTTTTTATTAGACATTTATAAAATATCTTAGGTACTCTGATAGGTTATCCTATCCGTATAGTGCATTATAATCTATTCCTAAATTTAAGTACCTTAATTTAGTAAGTATTACAAGCACTAATTTCAATTTTTTATACTGCTAACTTTCCCAAAATAATTTTTTTATTTTTTAGGGCGTTTAGCACCATACTTAGAACGAGCTTGCATTCTATCTTTAACACCAGCTGTATCTAATGTTCCTCTGATGATATGGTATCTAACACCTGGAAGGTCTTTTACCCTACCACCTCTTATTAATACAACACTGTGTTCTTGTAAGTTATGTCCTATACCTGGGATATAAGATGTAACTTCATAACCATTAGAAAGTCTTACTCTGGCTACTTTTCTTAAAGCAGAGTTTGGCTTTTTAGGTGTAACTGTTTTAACTACTGTACATACACCTCTTTTTTGTGGAGCTCTGTTATTTGTTAATTTTTTGTTTTTTGAGTTCCATCCATGTTGAAGTGCTGGTGCAGTTGATTTTGTTACTCCTGTTTGTCTTCCTTTTCTTACTAATTGATTAATTGTTGGCACTTAAATTTCACCTCCTATTTTTTATTTTTACATTTTTTTGTGTTCTTTTCGTGTAATATTTTTGAAATATTTACACTTTAAAAATGTATTTTCTTACTACGGAATCACATATTTCATGTAATTTATCATAGCATTTTATATTTTATCATTTTTATGTCTATAAGTCAAGAAAAACTTGGAATTTTTTTCAATTCCAAGTTTTTAATTATTCTTAGTATAACTCAATTATTTTATTTTTGTTCCTCATGTACTTCTTTGTTAATATTTTTTTCTTGTTCTTTACTATCTTGTTCTTTTAATAATCTACCTTTTTGTGTCTTTATGCTTGATACTATACTAGCTAATTCGGCAGTTGTAATTTTTTTATTATTAAGAGCACTTTTAGCATTATTTAATACATTAGCTAATTCCTCTTCGTTTTTACTATTAATAATTTCATCAGTAATTTTATGATATTCGTCTTTTACAGCATTTTCTTTTATTGATTTTTTAAATTTATTTTTTGGTTTTTCTGTTTTTTCTTCTTCTAATTTATCTTCTGGTTTTTCAATATCAAATTGTTTAAAAAATCTTTTTATAATTCCTTGTTTTTTATCTTTTGTTCCTTCACCTAATTTTTTTGTTTGAACTCGTTTTAACATTCTTTTTATAGGATCTGGTTCATATTCTTTTCCATCTTTAAATTCTGCTATTCCTTGTTCCTTATTTTCTTCTGCTAATTGTGCAATTTTATCTCTGTCTTTTCTATTCCAAGGCCAAAATGCTCCTTTTGATAAATCTCCCATATCATAAACAACTTTAAAATTCATATCTTCCATTGTTGCTTTACCATCGCTTATTTTTTGGATTGTTTCTTTTATTTCTCTTTCTGTAAGTATATTTTTGTTTCTTAATTCCATAATTCCTTCAAGTAAAATTGGATCCATATCTTTACTTATTTTTTCAATTTCTTCTTGGTTTAATCCAGGTAAAGTTTTTTCTAATTTACTCATAATTTTTTCTGGTTTTTGTCTAATTAATTTTTTAATTTTTCCAATACCTATATTATAATTATTTCTTAAAATTCTTGGTTTTCTAGATATAATTATTTCTGGTTTTACTGATATTCTTCCACTATTTTTTGATTCATTTGAATTATCAATTTGATTTGAGTTTTCATTTGAGTTTTCATTTGAGTTTTCGTTTGATTTTTCATTTAAGTTTTGATTTGAGTTTTCATCTGCATTTGTAAATGAATTTTCTTCCTTATTTGTCTCTTCCATAATTTTTTTATCTAAATCTTTTATATCAAAATTTCCAGATACCTCTGTTCCTTCTTTTGATGAGTTTTCTTTTTCATTTGGCTTTTCAGATTTTTTTGCTTCTTTTTGTGTATTTTCATTTTTAACAGATTTTTCTTCTTTTCCATATGTTTCTTTTAAAATATCATTAATTCCTTTTACAGAATTTTTATCTTTTTGTTCAAATTCTTCTAAATATTTTTGGCAACTCTCTTGTATTTTGCTTAATTCTGACATTTCTTTTCTAATATCATTATCTTTTATATCAAGTTTATTTCTTTCAATTAGAAGTTCTTCTTTTTCTTTTAAATATTTTTGTTTTTCTTCATCATTTTCTAATTCAGCTTTTTTTTCATTATTCATTGCTAATAATTTTTCTGAAATAGCCCAATATTGTTGTCTATTTTCTTTTATTTTTTGGCTTTTTTCAATTAATAGATTTGATATATTTTTGCTTTCTGCAATTAATTCTCTTCTAGCTTTTTCCGCTAATTCTAATTTATCCATATTATCTTTTTCTGTTTGTAAAACTTCTCTTCCACTTGGTAAAATAACTTTGCTTTTCTTTAATTCATTTATTCTAACAACACTATTTTCTATGTCTTCTTTTTCTTTTTCAAATTTTTCTATTTTTTCTTGTTTTTCTTTTAACATAGCATCTAATTTTAATTTTGCATTTCTTACCAATATATCATTTTTTATTTTTTCATCTTGATTTTCTGATTTTTCTAAATAAGATTTACCTTGTGTTTCTAACTTTATAATAAAATCATTTTGTTTTAAGATATTTTCATCTAATTCCCTTGTATCTAATTTTTTTAAGTCTTTAACTCTGTATTTAGAATCAATTTTTTTAATATCTTGCCTATAATTTTTCATAATTTCTTCTACTTTATTATTTACCATAATTACCCCTTTCAGAATATCTATAATATTCCACCATATATTAAACCTACTTTAAATTATAACAAAAAGCAAAAAAAATGGCAATAGTTTTATGTAAATTATTGCCATTTTTAATAAATATTTAACATATTTGTAACATTCTTGTAACATTTAAATAGATTTTTTTAATTTTTCTAAACTTCTTTCCGCCAATTTTGCATATCTTTCCTTTTTATCCCTAATCCTTTTGCCATCCAATTCAGGTAAAATACCAAAATTAGCATTCATAGGTTGGAATCTATCATTCTCAGAAGAAACATATTTAGCCAAAGCTCCAATAACTGTATACTTAGAAAAAATCTGTTTTTTTCCTCCGTCCCCAAAAACAGTTTATAGCATTTAAAGCTGCAACCATACCAGAAGAAATTGATTCAACATATCCTTCTACACCAGTTATCTGGCCTGCAAAAAAAACATTATTATTTGACTTCAAATTATATGTTTCATCAAGCAATTTAGTAGAATTTATATAAGTATTTCTATGCATAACACCATACTTAACAAACTCCGCATTTTCAAGTCCTGGAATCATACTAAACACTCTTTTTTGTTCTCCGAACTTCAAATTAGTTTGAAAACCAACCATATTATATATATTACCTTCCGAATTATCTTGGCGCAATTGCACTACGGCATATGGTCTTTTAGCATATCTAGGATCATCAAATCCAACTGGTTTTAATGGTCCAAAACGTAAAGTATCTATTCCTCTTTTTGCCATTATTTCTATTGGCATACATCCTTCAAAAATTTCTCTCTTTTCAAAATCGTGTAATGTAACTACTTCCGCTTCAACTAAGGCCTGCCAAAACGCTTCATATTCTTCTTTATTCATAGGTAAGTTGATATAACTTTTTTCTTGATTTTGTTGTTTTTCTTTCCACTCCTCAATAGATTCATTTTTTTTCTTTTCTTGTTCATATCTATTTCCATAAAAAGCAATATCAAAATTGATACTATCCTTTGAAATTATAGGAGCAGCAGCATCATAAAAATACAATTTATCTTCACCTGTTAATTTAGAAATTTGTTTTGCCATTTTTTCAGAAGTTAATGGTCCAGTAGCAATTATGACAATTCCATCATTTACATCTATTTCATCATAAGATTCCACATTTTCTACTTCTTTGTGGATAATTTCTATTAATGGATTCGCTTCAATTTCTTGTGTAACTCTTTGAGCAAATTTCTCTCTATCAACAGCTAATGCTTGTCCAGCTGGTACTTGTGTTTCATCTGCTATTCTAATTAGCAATGAATCTAGTCTTCTTAATTCTTCTTTCAACAAACCACATGCATTTGTTAATAGATTTGATTTAAAAGAATTACTACATACTATTTCTGCTAAATTTTCATTTGAATGTGCTTCCGAATATTTTATTGGTTTCATTTCATACAATTTTACCTTTATTCCAGCTTTTGCAATTTGATATGCAGCTTCACATCCAGCTAGGCCTCCACCTATAATTGTAATATAATCCTTCATTTCATTATTTCCTCTCTATTGTTATGTTTTTTCTTACAAACTAACTAATCTCCAAAAAGATAAGTCCCTAAAATGGCATTAACTAAACAAGTTCATAATATCATCCTTTGACAATTTATTAATAAAAGTAGTTTGCGTGCTAAGCATATTATCAGTAAGTTCTGCCTTTCGTTGTTGAAGTTCATAGATTTTTTCTTCAATTGAATCTTTTGTTATTAATTTATATACTTGAACATTATTTTTTTGTCCAATTCTATAAGCTCTATCTGTTGCTTGATTTTCTGCTGATAAATTCCACCATGGATCATAGTGTATAACCATATCTGCTCCAATCAAGTTAAGTCCTGTTCCTCCTGCTTTTAATGATATTAAAAATACACTTATGTCTTTATTCTGATTGAACTTATCTACCAATTCTATCCTTTCATCAACTTTTGTACTTCCTGTTAATTTAAAATATTTAATATCCCTTTTATTAAGTTCTTTTTCTAATATTTCAAACATTGATGTATATGTTGAAAATAGTAAAATTTTGTGTCCTGCTGTTATACCATCTTCTACTATTTCCATACATTGATCTAATTTACTACTTCCACCTTTATAATCTTCTATAAATAAGCCTGGATGACAGCATATTTGTCTTAATCTTGTAAGTGCTGCAAGTATTTTTATTTGGCTTTTTTCATATCCATTTACATTAATTTCATCTTGTAATTCTTGTTTTGCTTGGACCAAATATGATAAATATATGTTTCTTTGTTCCTCTTCCATTTCATTATTTAAAACTGTTATTGTTTTTTCTGGCAATTCTGTTAAAACTTCTTTTTTTGTTCTTCTTAATACAAATGGTTCTATCAGCATTTTTAATTTATTCATTGCATCTTTGTCTTCATCTCTTACAATTGGCATTTCATATGTTGCTTTAAATTCTTTATAACTAAACAAATATCCAGGCATTATTAAATCAAATATTGACCATAATTCTGCTAACGAATTCTCTATTGGTGTTCCTGTTAGTGCAAATCTTGTTTCTGCATTTAATACTTTTATTGCTTTTGCATTTTTTGTAGTATTATTTTTTAAATATTGTGCTTCATCTGCTATTATATATTTAAAACAGTATTTTTTATCTTTATATACATCAATATCTCTTTTTAACAAATCATATGAAGTTATAATTACATCATATTTTTCTAATTGATTTATAAGATTTTTTCTTTCTTCTGCTGTTCCCCTAATTACTTTTATTTTTAATTCTGGTGCAAATTTTTCTATTTCGTTTTTCCAGTTTAGTGATAATGAACTTGGAGATACCACTATACTTGTTTTTGGTTCTTCTATATTTTGCTTATAATCTAATAAAATAGAAATCATTTGAATTGTTTTCCCAAGTCCCATATCATCTGCAAGTATTCCTCCAAATTTGTACCTATCAAGTGTTTTTAGCCATTTGAAGCCTGTTTTTTGATATGGTCTTAATATTTGTTCTACTTCTTTTGGTATTTTTTCGTCTTCATCTAATAGATTTTTATCTAGTCCATTTATTATGCTTTTATATTCTTTATTTTTTACTATTTCTGTACCTTTTATTTCTTTTAAAAGTTGATTTAAATATAATGTTCTATTAACTGGTAATCTAATTGTTCCGCTTTCTAGTTCTTTATAATCAACATCTGTACCAGAAATTAGTTTATCAATAAAATCAATTTCATTACTTCCTTGTAAATCTAAAAAGCTTCCATCTTTTAGTCTATAATATTTTTTCTTTAATTTATATTTTTGTAAAATATCTTCTAATTGGCTTAAATCTATATTTAATTTATCCATATCTATTTCTAAAAGATTATTTTCAACTCTTACACCTACTGCTCCTATTTTTGGCTTTGTGATTTCTTTTGCTTTAAAATTGTCTGTTGCAAGTACCTCAAATTTTTTCATATAGTAATTGATGTCATTTGTTAAAAAATCATATATTTTATCTTCATCTGGTAATATGAATTTTAAATTTTTTACATCAAACATAAATCCTGTTTTTCTAAAAATGTTCATTGCTTTTGTTTCTTCTATAAGATTTCTTGAATGTTTGAATTCTTTTTCTTCTTTTTCATTTAATGGATTAAATTCTTTTTCACCATAACATAATCTTACATCTGCTACCAAGTAATTATTTTTATCATAGTCTAAAAATACTTTTACTCCTAGTTTTTCAGGTTCATATTCTTTTATCTCTTCTAATAGTTCTGGTTCTATTTTTATAGCATTTTTTACTTTTGAAAGTATGACTGAAAATAATTCGCCTAATTCTCCTTTTCCAAGTGATATTTGTGTTAGGTAATTTTCTCTAAATACTTTTAAAAGTCTTAATGTTGTATTTTCAAATTCTTTATTGCATCTATATAGTTTTTCATCTGTTAATACGTATTTATATTGTTTTCCTTTCAAAACAACTGTACTGAATATATCAAAATCTGCTATTATCCTATATTCGTCATTTTCTACTTTTTCTAGTCTAAATTCCATTTCTGGATTTTGATTTACAAATTGTATATTTTGTTTTTCGTATTCTCTTGTAATTAGAATTGTTTTATTTTCTAATGTTTCAAATAACTCATCAATTGCTGTATTTCCAATAATTATTGAACTTTCATTTAGGGCTTTTCCATAATATCTATAATTTGAGTTTGCTGATGAATTTGTGTATGCTATTACTTCTGCATATTTCATCATAAAATCTAACAATTTTTGGCTATTTTCTTCAAATGCTTCTCGTGTATGTACAAATTCAAGTTTATCTCCATATTTATAAAATTCTTTATTTATCATTCTTGTATAAAATTCTGATAAATTTTTTAGTTTGTACATTCTTTTATTTCCAATTTTAAATTCTATTTTCATTTCTCTAGTAAATTTATCATATATTATTTGTGGTTCTATTTTTATAGTTCCTTTATTTTTTAGTTCTATATCTATATCTGAATCTATTTTTTCTAATTCCTCATTGTATAGTGTTTTTACAATTTGATGAAAACTATTATATTTGTTTATATTTCTGCTATTTTGTTTTAAACTGTTATTTGGGCTTTGAGTTTTATCTGGATTTTTTATGTCCTGAAATCCATTTTGATTAAATTCTAAAACTGATGCTAAACTGTGTTTACATACGCCATATGTATTGTAATAGTCTGGACAATTACAGCTAATTTCTTCTACTTCTCCATTTTTCACTTCTACATATGTATCATATTCATCTGTCCCGTATACTCTTGCATGTATCTCAAAATTGTTTTGATTTTCATATTCTACTTTTGTTATTACTACTTTTCCCATCATTTGATATTTTCTTGCTTTTTGTGTTCTTGTACTTCCTGCATCTATACATAATTGTTCTATTATATCTTCGTTTACTAGCATTTAAAATCTCATTCCCTTCTCAATGCACAAATCTGGTTGTAAACAATTAAATTTTTCAACCTTTTTCTCCTATTCTTGATGTACTATTATATATTATTTTTGAGATATTTGCAAGGGAAAGAAAAATAAAAACAGGCTTATACAGTCTGTTTTTTGTTTTTTAAACACTTGTCCTATCACAAGCCTTACTTTTCAAATCTCTATAATATTTTGCAATAAGCTCATCCAGCTCAATACTTAATTTATATGTAATAGAATAATCGTCACCATTTTCGATGCTTTTATTCAATTTATCTCTCAATTTACAAATTTCCTCATTTAACATATCAATCTCTCCTTTTTCAATTTTTCTCATTCGTATACTTATAAATTATCACATAAAATTCTCCAAGTCAAGTATTTTCAACGGTTTTTCCCAACTTTCGTACAAGCTTTTTCCACATTTTTCGACATAGAAAATCAAAAGAAAACAGCATAAAATAAATTTCAATTTTTATGCTGTATCTTCAACAATATTTTCATCTAATTTTTTACAACAGATAATATCATATTTTTTTCATTAAACACATCTTTTA
>OLPG01002037.1_pt1 | contig 15211 bp, 12 predicted proteins | sample 1672311 | NCBI WGS metagenome assembly OLPG01 (sample SAMEA3136670, study PRJEB25190) | human gut metagenome | biome: human gut; feature: human-associated habitat; material: faeces | place: Austria | collected 2013
GCAGTTATTTGGTTATGAGCAAGTAGCAAAGCGGATTGCGAATATCCGCTTGACAAGAAATTCTGTATATTGTCCTGACAACTGATGTCCCTCTTTTTATTAAGCATTATTTTCTGGAATTGCTATAGTCTGATTTATAATATTCTGTTTTATTGATGTTTTTCTATCAGTTCGTATAATTTTGCCAAAGCTTCCTTAATCCCACCGACTTCATCAATCAGACCTTCTCTGACCGCATCTTTTCCCTCCAGCATAGTTCCCACATCTTTTACAAGCTGTGTGGTATCCAGCATGAGTTCTTCCAGTCTCTGCTGAGATGCCCTGGAATGTTCTGAAATAAAGGTAGTAATACGATCCTGAATTTTTTCCATATTCCGGTAGGTCTGGGCAACGCCGATAAACATTCCGCTGGAACGTACCGGGTGGATCACCATGGTTGCACTTGGCACTACAAAAGAATAGTCTGCTGAAACTGCCATTGGCACCCCGATGGAATGTCCGCCGCCAAGAACCAGAGAAACTGTCGGAATACTCAGGGATGCAATCATCTCTGCGATGGCAAGTCCCGCCTCCACGTCTCCTCCTACCGTGTTTAACAGAATCAGCAGGCCTTCAATCTCTTCATCATCTTCAATAATGGCAAGTTTCGGCAATACATGTTCATATTTCGTTGTTTTCGAATGGGAAGGCGCAGACTCATGTCCTTCCACTTCCCCGATAATTGTGAGAAGTTCTACTTTATGTTTTCTGGAATTGCTGTCCAGTGTCACCTGTCCCATCTCTTTGATCTGTTCATTCTGCGTATCTTCCTGTTTTAATTTCTGTTCTTTTTCTGTATGATCACTCATAAAAAATACCTCCGGGATTTTTGCTCCTGAAGGTATTATGTGGCATTTTTATAAAATTATTCTTCTTATTTATTCAGCTCCCTTTTCACTTCTTCCCGCGTCGGCATTCCTGTCTGTGCGCCAAATTTTTCAGTGGAAAGGCTTGCTGCTGTGTTCGCAAAACGAAGTGCACTCTCCAGATCAGCATTCTCTGCGAGCATGGTACAGAATGCACCGTTTAAGGTATCGCCGGCTCCTGTTGTATCCGCAACTTTTGCAGGACGAACCGGCACATGAACAATCGTCCCGTCCTTCTTTGCTGCTGCCACGCCGTCAGATCCAAGCGTGATCACAAGTTTCTCAGGATATGTTTTCAGCAGCTCTTCTGTGTCTGTATCTGCGCCGAATAAGATCTTAGCTTCATGTTCATTTGGTGTCAGCCATGTGATCTTATCCAGAACTTCTTTCTTTACTTCTCTTGCAGGAGCAGGATTTAATACAACTTTAATTCCGTTTTCATGGCAGATATTAACTACATATTCCACAGTTTCTGCCGGAATCTCATGCTGCATGACCACATAATCGGATTTCAGCAGTTCCGCTTTGATGCTGTCAATATATTCACAGTCAACTTTGCCATTGGCACCTGCAACTACGATAATGGTATTATCATTCTCACCTACTGTAATGATCGCCAGACCTGTAGGCACACCTGCAATCTTTCTGATGTTTCCTGTCTTAACCCCGTTCTTTGCAAGATTGTCGATCAGTGCCTGTCCGTTGCTGTCATCGCCCACACATCCGAACATTTCCACATCAGCTCCAAGTCTCGCCATCGCAACTGCCTGATTTGCTCCCTTTCCCCCGGGAATGTAACTCAGGGAATCTCCGTGAAGAGTTTCTCCCTTCAGAGGAATCCTCTCAGCAGTCACCGTCTGATCCATATTGATACTTCCTACAACTGAAATTTTCATATCCCCATCCTCCTTGCATTTTTCCATATGGCAAAGGACCGGGAACAATCCTGTCCCCGATCCTTTTATGGTATGCCGGATAAAATCATCCGCTTCACTGTCTGTCCGTTATTATCGTCTATTAGTGATTACCGTCTGTCATTCAATCCCTGATCCGATGAATCATTCATTCCAGTTTGTCCAGTAATCGGTAACATCGTCATCGTCATCCAGAAGATCCAGTGTTCTCTGTAAATCTTTGAGAGCCTGCTCATCTGTGAGGTCTACATATGTCTGAGGGATCATGGCAACCTGTGCCTCAGCGATCGGTGCGCCTGCTTTCTCAATTGCTTCGCGAACGGCACTGAAATCATCCGGTGCTGTCAGTACTTCATAGCTGTCTTCTTCCTCGCTGAAATCCTCTGCGCCTGCATCCAGAGCGAGCATCATCAGTTCGTCTGCATCCATCTCACACTCTTCTTTGTCAATGATGATCTGGCCTTTCTGGTCGAACATGTAGGATACGCATCCCTGAGTTCCAATGCTTCCGTTACCTTTTGTAAATGCATTACGCACATTACCTGCGGTACGGTTCTTGTTGTCTGTCAGAGTTTCAACGATGATCGCAACACCGCTCGGGCCATATCCTTCGTATACAGCTTTCTCATAGTTATCAGCGGAGTCAGCACCTGCTGCTTTTTTGATACCACGTTCGATGGTATCGTTCGGCATGTTGTTTGCCTTTGCTTTTGCGATTACATCACGAAGTTTGCTGTTGTTGTTCGGGTCCGGACCGCCGGCTTTGACAGCCATAACCAGCTCACGTCCGATTACGGTAAAGATTTTACCTTTCTTTGCATCGTTTTTCTCTTTCTTATGCTTAATGTTTGCAAATTTTGAATGTCCTGACATCTTTTTTCTCCTTTTGTTAAAAATTATTTCCATAACTGTTCAATACCTGAACAGTTACTGTTTCTCTTTTTTATCATTATGAACCTGTGTATTCTCTGAGGCAGGATCTTTTCTGTCTTTTTCCACTTTTACCTTGCCGATGGTTTTATTACCGATCGACAGGATCGTAAAGCAGTATCCCACCGCCGTGATCACAGTGTCAACATCTTTCGCTGTCGGGATATGTCCCAGAATATTCGTAAGATAACCGTTCAGCGTCTCGAACTCCACATCTCCAAAATCTACTTCCAGTTCCTCCTCCACATCTTCCAGATACGCCAGACCGTCAATGATCAGACTGTTATCCTTCTGCGCACGGATCGTAACCTCATCCTCATCGTATTCATCCAGGATATCTCCCACGATCTCCTCCAGAATATCTTCCATGGTAACGATTCCGGCTGTCTGTCCATATTCATCTACCACCACTGCCATATGGATTTTCTTTGCCTGCATCGTGTGAAAAAGATCTCCGATTCCGCGTGTTTCCGGTATCAGGGACGCCTGACGGATGATTCCCGGAAGTTCTTTCAGCGGCTTAAATTTCGCCCAAGGATTCTGTGTCATAAATTTCAGCGCATCTTTATAATGAACGATTCCTTTGATATTGTCAATATTTTCCTCATAAATCGGATAGCGGGAATTGCCTTCCTCCAGCATGGTATCGATCATACTTTTCAGCAGGATTTCTTCGTCAAAAGCCACCACGTTCTTTCTGTGGGTCATGATATCATGCGCTTCCGTCTCATTGAAAGATATGATATTCTGGATCATCTCTGCTTCGTTTTCCTCGATCACACCCTGTTCATGTGCTTCATCCACAATGGAAATGATCTCCTCTTCTGTCACGGCCGATTCCTGCCGGTCGATCTCCACGCCAAAAGGTACTGCCGCAAGCCTTGCGATCCAGGTAATAAACGTGGTAAAAGGACTCAGCACTTTTACCCAGAACTGAATCAGCTTCAGATAACGATATGCGTATTTCTCCGGATAATAGGTGCCAACCCGGCGGAAAGTAAGAATCCCAAGTCCTGCAAGCAGGATCACACACACAGCCAGAACCAGGATCAGTGCAGGTGTATGTTTTATGTAGGGATCAAATACATCTGCGGCCCAGGGTACCAGAAACGTACCAAAACAGATTCCACATGCCATCACCATCAACGGGATCGCATTGACAAACTGCGCAGGTCTGTCGATCAGTGCCAGAAGCATCTGTGCTTTCTTATCCCCTTCGTCTGCCTTCTTCTGTGTCTCATTCTCACTTATGTTTCGCACTGCTGCCGCAAATCCGTAAAAAATACCATTCAGCCACAGCAATATCAGTAAAACCAATACGCCCCAGAGGGGCATACTACTGCCATCTTCCATTTTTCTAATCAGTCTCCTTTGTAATGAAAACGCGTAGTTACTGGTAAAATATATCACTTTATCTCATATCCGTCAAGATTCAGAAAGTAAGTTCCAGACTGATTTCCAACGCATGGTTGACTTTATCCAGCATGACATCATCCAGATGGCATACTTTATCCTTCAGCCTTCTTTTGTCTATGGTCCGAAGCTGTTCCAGCAGGATCACGGAATCCTTTTCGATTCCATAGACTCCGGCATCAATCTCAATATGCGTGGGAAGCTTTGCCTTGTTCATTTTGGATGTGATCGCCGCACAGATCACTGTGGGACTGTGTCTGTTTCCCACATTGTTCTGAATGATCAGCACCGGTCGGATTCCTCCCTGTTCGCTCCCCACCACAGGCCGGAGATCCGCATAAAAAATATCCCCTCTTTTAATTACCACACAATTCACACTCCGATTCTTTTTCGGCTTCTGACACAATTCCGAAACCTTACGGAACTGCTTAAAAACCTTGTTTTAAGATAAAGTATTTCCATCTTTTTCTTGTGTATACATGCGTGGTTATAAAAATATTATGGTTTGAGATATGATTACGGATTATAAATCTCTGTTTCCTTACCGTCCTTGATATAAACTCTCGGCACACGCGGGCTGATATCACAGGCAAATTCATAGGAAAAACGGCCACAGAGATCGCCCAGTTCTTCGATGCCGATAAATTCATCGCCATCTCTTCCCATCAGAGTCACTTCGTCTCCTTTTTCCACTCCCGCAATCTCCGTCACATCAACCATAAACTGATCCATGCAGACTCTTCCAAGGATCGGCGCTTTCTGTCCGCGGATCAGGACCCAACCCTTATTGGAAAGCTGGCGCGGGTATCCGTCCGCATATCCTACCGGGATCGTAGCTACCCGAAGCTTTCTGTCAGCCACGAAAGTGCCGCCATAACTGATCGCAGTCCCCGCAGCAACATCCTTCACATAAGTGACATGACTTTTCAGCTCCATGACAGGAGACATTTTTACAATATCCCTTTCCACTTCTTCGGAAGGATAAATTCCATAGATTGTGATACCTGCACGTACAATGCTCAGATTTGCCTCCGGTATCCGGATGATCCCTGCACTGTTGGAGCAGTGGCAAAACGGAATCTTCACACCTGCATCCTCCAGAAGCTTCTCGAACTTCAGATAACGGTCAAGCTGGACCATTGCAGGGCTTCTGTCATACTCGTCTGCCCTTGCAAAGTGTGTGAACATTCCCTCGATCTCCAGATTTGGAAGCTCTGCGATTTTTCTGATCACTTCCACATTTTCCGGAACATCCGCAAAACCAATTCTGGTCATTCCCGTATCCAATGCCAGATGAATATGTACTGTTTTTCCCTGACGCACTGCTTCCCCGGAAAGTTTCTTTGCTTCCTCATACTCACAGACTGCCGGTCGTATCTCATACTGAACAAGTTCCGGATAATATTCATCAAAGACAATCCCCAGGATCAGGATTGGTTTGGTAATCCCTGCCTGGCGCAGATGAATTGCCTCCTCCGCAGTTGCAGCCGCAAATCCCCAGATATAGTCATAATCATGAATCAGACGTGCGATCTGCACTGCTCCGTGGCCATAGGCATCTGCCTTGATCACTGCAATCATCTTCGTATCCTCTGCAATATTTTTTCTCATTTCTCTGAAATTTGCTTCCACTGCATCCAGGGAAATCACTGCTTTTACTCTTCTATTTTTTTCCATAACAATTATCTTCCTCTGTTTTTCCTGTTATCCATCTGATAAAAATGCCAGCATGTGCACAGCAGCAATAAAACTTACTGTTCACGCCCTGCCTGAGCCAATACCTCCGGCAGAAAACGAATGATATCCCTTGCTGTCATTCCTCTCTCTCCAACTGTCTCTGCCGCTTTATCTCCCGCTGCTCCGTGAACATAAACACCCAGCGCAGCAGTCAGAACCGGTGACAGTTTCTTCTCTGCTGAAAGAAACATACAGAGAATCCCTGCCAGCACACCGCTCAGAACATCACCGCTTCCTGCTGTCGCCATTCCTGCATTTCCGGACAGATTCAGACAGGTTTCTCCTGTCTCATCCGCCACCACTGTACATGCATCTTTCAGCACACAGATGGCTCCTGTCTCTTTTGCATAATTCACTGCAGTCCGGATCAGTTTTTTCTGAATTTCACCGATGCTGCTGCCGCACAGGCGGCTCATTTCTCCCAGATGAGGAGTAATGATCACATTTCTGCCAAGAAATCTGCGCCAGTCCTCATGAACAGAGAGCAGATTCAGCCCGTCTGCATCCAGGACCACAGGCTTGCCGCACATGGCAGCGCGCACCAGAAACCACTGTGCACGTTCTCTGCTCTGTCCGGATACCCCGAGTCCGGGTCCTATCACCAGCACATCACACCAGTCCATCATCTTCTGATTTGCACTTTCATCAAATTCACAGGTGATCATCGCTTCCGGCAACAGCGTCTGAAGCGGAATCCGGTTCTCCTCCACTGTCTGGATCTTCACCATTCCCGCGGAACATTTCAGCGCAGCCGCAGCACTTAAATACGCAGCCCCGCACATTCCGGGGGAACCGGCAACCAGAAGAACCTTTCCAAATGTTCCCTTATTTCCATAAGGCACTCTCTCCGGCAGTAAAGAAAGATCGTTCTGTTCCACCGAATGTACAGAAACCGGATACCCGGAATCTTTATAAATTCCGATATCTGCGACAACAACCTCCCCTGCATACATCCGTCCCGGATAAAAACACAGCCCACGTTTTCTGAAAGCAAAGGTCACTGTCAGGTCTGCACGAAAGGCCGTTCCCAGTTCCTGCCCGTTATCCGCATCTATCCCGGAAGGCAGATCCACTGCCACTTTAAAAGCAGACGCCTGGTTCAGTTCCCGGAGGATCTGCGCATAAATACCTTCCACAGGGCGGGCAAGCCCGACCCCGAAAATGGCATCTACTATAGTAGTATATTCACCCGGATTCAGGTTATGCACCTGTGGCACTTCGTAATTTCGTGCAATCTCCATCTGTTTTGCGGTTTCCGGTGTCATCTTTTCTTCTTTTCCCGGGAAATAAAAACTGACTGAAATGCCCTGAAGATGAAGCAGCCTTGCAATCGCCAGTCCGTCTCCGCCGTTATTGCCGCTTCCGCATACCACCAGAACCTTTTCTCTGTCCTCCTGTTTCCAGCGCTTTTTCATCTCTTCTACTGTTTTCAGTGCCGCGCGTTCCATCAGTACCAGGGATAAAACACCTGCGTTCTCTATCGTATTCCTGTCCAGATCTTTCATCTCCTGTGCAGTTACGATATCTCTCATTTTCTCACCTCACCTCTATATTCTCCTGACCGGTTGTTCTCGATTATTCAATCTATCATAAACCCGCCGGGAACATATTTCGTAATTATTATTTTATTTTTCCACTTAGTATACACCTATTTTAGCCAAAAGAAAAGCTGTGATCTTACGACCACAGCCAGTATCAGCATCGACCTGCCGGTTATTCATGCTCTTTACTCTCTTCTGTTTCTCCGTGAGCTTCCTGCACCTCATGTTCTTTCCGGTACTCACTCAGATTGTAGGATAAAGTCATCAGACTCTCTGACAGATGAACGTTCTCTACCATTACGTCCTCCGGAGCATCCAGATCAATATGTGCAAAATTCCAGATTGCCTTGATTCCGTTTTCAATCAGTATCTTCGCCATCTCTTTGGCTTTATTTTTAGGAAGAGTCAGAACTGCAATTTCCACTTCATTCTCTTTCAGAAACAGCGGCAGATCACTGAGCATCTGGATTTCAATCCCGCGCACCGCGATTCCCTCCAGCACAGGATTTACGTCAAAAATCCCCACCAGTTTAAAACCACGTTTCTCAAAATCCACATAATTGGCCAGCGCCTGTCCCAGATTACCTGCACCCAGAATGATCATCGGATGAACGGTGTCCAGGCCAAGAATCTTACCGATCTCTGTATATAAATACCGTACATTGTAGCCATAACCCTGCTGACCAAAACCGCCGAAATTATTTAAATCCTGACGAATCTGGGAAGCTGTCACATGCATTTTCTTGCTGAGATCATTGGAAGAAATTCTCTCTACATTCTCCTCCATCAGCTCACCGAGGTAGCGGTAGTACCGTGGCAGACGTTTGATAACCGCTTTTGAAATTTCCTTAGCTTCCACAAATTTTCCCTCCTTGATTTGTCTACGTCAATTATACCCAAATGTTATTTTATTGTCAAATTAAACTTGTACTTTTTAGACAAATATTTATCAGTTTTTTTATGAAATTCGATTTTTCCCTCCAAAAAACATCAAATTCCATAAGAATTTACTTTCAAAACCTCCCGGATTCCGTTATAATAAGAGTCGACTGTAATCCGGTATGAATCTGAATCCCCGCAACCGGTGCTCTGATCCATACCATGTCTTATCGGATTTTTCTTCCCTGGCACAGGGATTTATCACTTACAGAATCCTTATAAGACCGGAAGTTTAATTTAGCAAAAAAACTGGAGGAATTACCATGATCTTATCATGTCAGAACATCTGTAAATCCTTTGGCGAAAAAGTAATCCTTGAAGATGCAAGTTTCCATATAGAAGACCGGGAAAAAGCCGCACTGATCGGTAACAATGGTGCCGGCAAAACCACTCTGCTGCGTATCATCATGCACGAAATCTCTCCGGATTCCGGAAACGTTGTCCTTGCCAAAGATAAAAATATCGGCTATCTTGCCCAGTATCAGGACATCCACGGTCATCATACCATCTATGAAGAGCTGATCTCCACCAAGCAGCATATCATTGATATGGAAAACCGTCTCCGTTCTCTCGAACAGGAGATGAAAACAACCACCGGAGATGCACTGGACAGTCTTATGAATACTTACACAAGACTCAGCCATCGGTTTGAACTTGAAAACGGCTATGCATATAAGAGCGAAATCTTAGGCGTTTTAAAAGGTCTTGGATTTACGGAAGAGGATTTCGAACGTCAGATTGAAACCCTTTCCGGAGGCCAGAAAACCCGTGTGGCTCTGGGTAAACTTCTTCTTTCCAGCCCTGACATTCTTCTTCTGGATGAGCCGACCAACCATCTGGATATGGAGAGTATTTCCTGGCTGGAAACTTACCTGCTCAACTACCCGGGTGCAGTATTCATCGTCTCCCATGACCGTTATTTTCTTGACAAAGTTGTAACTAAAGTTGTAGAGATTGAAGCCGGTGCCATGCGCATGTACAGCGGCAATTATTCCGCCTATGCCCTGAAAAAGGCCCAGCTTCGTGACGCACAGTACAAAGCCTACCTGAACCAGCAGCGAGATATCAAACATCAGGAAGCAGTTATCGCCAAACTGAAATCCTTTAACCGTGAGAAATCCATCAAACGTGCGGAAAGCCGTGAAAAAATGCTGGATAAGATTCAGCGTATCGACAAACCGGTAGAAGTGCAGAATCAGATGCGAATCTCCCTGGAGCCGAGATTTGTGAGCGGAAATGATGTCCTTACTGTGGAAAATCTTTCCAAATCCTTTCCCGGACAGACTCTTTTCAGTGATATCTCTTTTGAGATCAAACGTGGAGAGCGTGTTGCACTGATCGGGAATAACGGTACCGGCAAAACCACAATGCTGAAGATCATCAATGGTCTGGTGGATGCAGACGGCGGCCGATTCTCTCTTGGTTCCAAAGTACAGATCGGTTACTACGATCAGGAGCACCATGTCCTGCATATGGAGAAAACAATCTTCGAAGAGATCTCCGATACTTATCCGACCCTTACGGAAACCGAAATCCGAAATATGCTTGCCGCATTTCTTTTCACAGGGGATGATGTATTCAAACTGATCTCCGCCCTCTCCGGTGGGGAAAGAGGCCGTGTATCCCTCGCGAAGCTGATGCTCTCTGAAGCGAATTTCCTGATTCTCGATGAGCCTACCAACCATCTGGATATCGCATCCAAGGAGATTCTGGAAGAAGCGTTAAACAGCTATACCGGAACTGTATTTTACGTTTCCCACGACCGATATTTCATCAACCAGACTGCCACCCGTATTCTGGATCTTACCAACCAGGCAATTGTAAATTATATCGGTGATTACGATTATTATCTGGAGAAAAAAGAGGAGCTGACAGAGAAATATGCACCTGCCGCAGCACAGGCAGCAGCAGAGGCAAAACAGGCTTCCGATAACAAGCTCTCCTGGCAGCAGCAGAAAGAAGAACAGGCCCGCCAGAGAAAACGGGAAAACGAACTGAAAAAAGTCGAAGCCCGGATCGAAGAACTGGAAACCAGAGACAAAGAAATTGATGAAGCCATGGTTCTTCCGGATGTCTGCACAAACGTGGCAGAATGCGCAAGACTCAGCAAAGAGAAAGCCGCGATCACAGAAGAACTGGAAACCTTATATGAAAAGTGGGAAGAACTTGCATAATGCAGGTTCCTCCCATTTTTATTCATATCTGTCTGTTATTATAAAATCTCGTCCAGTCTTTCTCTGATCGCAAGGATAAATTCTTTGCTGTTAAGTACAGTTACATTCTCAAGAGAAGTGATCAGTGCAAGGTCTTTGGTCATCTTTCCGCTCTCGATTGTCTCCAGAGTTGCCTGTTCCAGCTTGTCTGCAAAATTCATCAGCTCCTGATTGCCGTCCAGCTCTCCTCTTTTTCTCAGAGCACCTGTCCATGCAAAAATGGTCGCTACGGAGTTGGTAGATGTTTCTTCGCCTTTCAGATGACGGTAATAATGTCTCTGTACGGTTCCGTGAGCAGCTTCATATTCATAGTATCCCTGCGGAGATACCAGAACGGAAGTCATCATTGCAAGAGAGCCAAATGCAGAGGAAACCATGTCACTCATGACATCTCCGTCATAGTTCTTGCATGCCCAGATAAATCCGCCTTCTGCCTTCATAACACGGGCAACAATATCATCGATCAGGCTGTAGAAGTATTCAATGCCTGCTGCTTCAAATTTTTCTTTGAACTCATTCTCATAAATGGTTGCAAAGATTTCTTTGAAACGTCCGTCATAAATCTTGGAAATCGTATCTTTTGCGCCAAGCCAGATGCTCTGTCTGGTATCCAGCGCATAGCTGAAGCAGCATCTGGCAAAACTGCTGATAGAATCATCCAGATTGTGCATACCCTGAAGAACACCAGCTCCGTCATAATGATGGATCAACTCTTTCTTCTGTTCTCCGTTGGCACCTTCAAATACCAGATAAGCATCTCCAGGTCCATCGATGTACATCTCTGTATTCTTGTATACATCACCGTATGCATGACGTGCGATTGTGATCGGTTTCTTCCAGTTCTTTACACAAGGTTCGATTCCTTTTACAACAATCGGTGCGCGGAATACGGTACCGTCAAGGATCGCACGGATCGTTCCGTTAGGGCTTTTGTACATTTTCTTTAATGTGTACTCTTCCATTCTCGCCTTATTTGGAGTGATGGTTGCACATTTTACAGCAACGCCATACTTCTTGGTCGCTTCTGCCGCATCAACAGTTACCTGGTCATCTGTTTCGTTTCTGTATTCCAGACCAAGGTCATAATACTCTGTGTTCAAATCAATGTATGGAAGAAGAAGTTCATCTTTAATGATCTTCCAGAGAATTCTGGTCATTTCATCTCCATCCATTTCGACAAGTGGTGTCTGCATCTGAATTTTTTTCATATAGGTCCTCCTCTTTGGCTTCGAAAATTAACGGAATATCCACTCATTTGTGTTTACCCGGTCAAATTACCTACCATTGTAGCGGAAATACTTCGATTCGTCAATGCTTTTATACACTAAAGTGATACTTTTTGTTACTATAGCAATTCCACATACTGTCATCCCATAATATGTCTTTTCAGATATCTCTCCATCTGAATTTCACATCACACAGTACCTTTTTCCCTGCTTATGTCTGGCTTGTGCTTATGTTTGACCAGTTTTTTTGTACCTGTCACAGTTCCATGAATCGCTCCAGGTCAAATTTTCCCCAACCCTGCTGGTTCTTTGGAAGTCCCATATCTCTGGCACTTTCTTTGAGTTTTATTTTAATCTGCACATTTGTAAGAGCCGGATTTTTTTCCAGCATTAAAGCTGCTGCCCCGGAAATCAGCGGCGTAGACATTGAAGTCCCGCTTTTGATCCCATAAGCATAATCACTTCCAGGTGCACAGGCAAGCACACGGCTTCCAGGTGCCACCAGATCCGGCTTGCAGACACATTCAAATGTGGGTCCTCTTCCGGAAATCGCTGTTTTTCCGGTCAGAAGATCGCTTGAGCCAACAGTAATAATCTTCCTGCTGCTCCCAGGTGCCGTGATACTCCCGTATCCTGGTCCCTGATTACCGGCTGCTGCCACCACCACAAGTCCCTCATCCCACAGCTGCTCTACGCCTTCGATCAGGATCTGATGATCGTTTCCTGATCTGCATGTCGTTCCCACGGAAATATTTACAACCCGGATTTTATAGCGTCTCCTGTTTTCAAGTATCCATCGAACGGCTTTCAGGATATCCCCCTTTTTTCCATTTCCCATACGATCCAGCACTTTTAATACGATCAGTCCACATTCCGGTGCAATTCCCGTAATTCTGCCATCTGACGCCTTCCCGTCCCCTCCAATAATGCCGCACACATGGGTTCCATGAGAATTATCATCATACGGTGCCCGTCTGTATCCTATAAAGTCCTGAAACGCCCATATTCTTCCTGTAAAATCTATATGTGGAAAAATTCCGGTATCCAGTACACAGACTCCAATCCCCTTTCCCGTATAATCTGACCGAATCATAAAAACCTCCGAACTGATAACTCCAAAACTTCTTTACTTTACTCTATTCCGTAATTTCATTTTGGATATTTATAACAATTCGAAGGTTTTTTTAACATAAATCTTTTGATTTTTACATAAAATGTATAAATTCCGTCCAGATGCGAATACTCTGACTGTAAAACCAGGGAGGTATTAATTTTATGATTGCATTATTTATCATTATCTTTTTTCTTTTTCAGACTTTTGTTCTGCTCTGCTGCGTTGCCGCAGGAAATGACGCTGCCTCGCAGGAACTCTCCGACCAGGAACAGATAGAGTTCATTCAGGCATGGAAAAAACAGCATAATTGCTGATCCTGACATAAATCCTAACTGATTGCCCATCCTTCTGACTTTTTCCTGATGTCAATAAAATCACGGTATCTGCCCGGAACCCGGATCAGTTCTTCATGAGTGCCCTGCTGCACGATCTGTCTGTCATCCACAACCCTAATCCATTCGGACAAGAATAGTTACTGTTCATTCCGTTCTCAGCAACCAGGAATATTACAAGACAAAAAAAGACCCCACAGTACAATTTCTCATACTGTGAGGTCCGGTATTACTCCGTTTGGACACTCTCATGCTCGCGCATGAATCTATATTTTTATGTTAATTATGCATTCTTTTCAGCGATTGCTGCCTGTGCTGCTGCAAGACGAGCGATCGGTACACGGAATGGTGAGCAGGATACATAGTTAAGACCGATCTTGTGGCAGAATTCTACAGAAGACGGATCTCCACCATGCTCGCCGCAGATACCTACGTGAAGGTTCGGGTTAACCGGTTTGCCGAGTTCGATAGCCATCTTCATCAGCTTGCCAACGCCAACCTGATCCAGTTTTGCAAATGGATCGTTCTCGAAGATCTTAGCGTCATAGTATGCGTTGAGGAATTTACCTGCATCATCACGGGAGAAGCCGTATGTCATCTGAGTAAGGTCGTTTGTACCGAAGCAGAAGAAGTCTGCTTCTTTAGCGATCTCATCAGCTGTAAGAGCAGCTCTCGGAATCTCGATCATTGTACCAACTTCATACTGAAGGTCAGAACCAGCGGCTTTGATCTCAGCATCAGCTGTCTCAACTACGAATTTCTTAACATATTTAAGCTCTTTTACATCGCCAACAAGTGGGATCATGATTTCCGGTTTGATTGTCCAGTCCGGATGAGCTTTCTTAACTTCGATTGCTGCGCGGATAACTGCTGTTGTCTGCATCTTAGCGATTTCAGGATAAGTAACAGCAAGACGGCATCCACGATGTCCCATCATCGGGTTGAACTCATGAAGAGAAGCGATGATAGTCTTGATCTGCTCTACAGTTTTGCCCTGAGCATCTGCAAGTTTCTTGATGTCAGCTTCATCTGTAGGAACGAACTCATGAAGAGGCGGATCCAGGAAACGGATAGTAACAGGGTTACCTTCCAGAGCTTCAAAGAGACCTTTGAAGTCATCCTGCTGATATGGAAGAACTTTTTCAAGTGCTTTCTCTCTCTCTTCTGCTGTTTCGGAGCAGATCATTTCACGGAATGCATCGATACGTCCCTCACCGAAGAACATATGCTCTGTACGGCAAAGACCGATACCTTCTGCACCAAGCTCTACAGCTTTCTTAGCATCTGCAGGAGTATCTGCGTTTGTACGAACTTTCATTGTTCTGTACTTGTCAGCCCATGCCATGATGCGTCCGAACTCACCAGCGATTGTAGCGTCTACAGTCGGGATGATTCCGTCGTAGATGTTACCTGTTGTACCATCGATGGAGATGAAGTCTCCTTCATGGAACTCTTTACCAGCAAGTGTGAATTTCTTGTTTTCTTCGTCCATAGCGATATCACCGCATCCGGATACACAGCACTCACCCATACCACGGGCAACAACTGCTGCGTGAGATGTCATACCACCACGAACTGTCAGGATACCCTGAGCAGATTTCATACCTGTGATGTCTTCCGGAGATGTCTCAAGACGTACAAGTACGACTTTCTCTCCTCTTTCAGCCCATTCAACAGCGTCATCAGCTGTGAATACGATCTTACCGCAAGCAGCTCCAGGAGAAGCGCCAAGGCCTTTACCCATTGGTGTAGCAGCTTTCAGAGCAGCAGCATCAAACTGTGGGTGAAGAAGAGTATCAAGGTTACGTGGGTCGATCATAGCTACAGCTTCTTCTTCTGTTCTCATTCCCTCATCAACAAGGTCACAAGCGATCTTTAAAGCAGCCTGAGCTGTTCTCTTACCATTACGTGTCTGAAGCATATACAGTTTACCATGCTCTACAGTAA
>OLPG01002054.1_pt1 | contig 15117 bp, 9 predicted proteins | sample 1672311 | NCBI WGS metagenome assembly OLPG01 (sample SAMEA3136670, study PRJEB25190) | human gut metagenome | biome: human gut; feature: human-associated habitat; material: faeces | place: Austria | collected 2013
CTTAATGAATGTTATGTATAATATCAAAATCCGGTAATTACTCGATTACGTGGATCCATCCCTTCGGTGCTTCGATACGTCCCATCTGGATACCGGTCAGTGTGTCGTACAGCTTCTGGATGACCGGACCCATTTTTTCCATTCCGCTTGGGAAGCAGATTTCTTTGCCGTGATCATTGATCTTTCCGACAGGAGAGATAACTGCAGCAGTACCGCAAAGACCACACTCTGCAAAATCTTTAACCTCATCGAAGTAGACCTCACGCTCTTCAGCTTCCAGTCCAAGGTACTCCTTTGCAACGTAGATCAGAGAACGACGTGTGATGGAAGGAAGGATGCTGTCAGACTTCGGTGTTACAACCTTGCCGTCTTTAGTAACGAAGATGAAGTTTGCTCCGCCTGTCTCCTCAACTTTTGTACGAGTCTTGGGATCAAGGTACATGTTCTCATCAAAGCCCTGTTTGTGAGCATCTACGATAGCATGAAGGCTCATTGCGTAGTTCAGGCCAGCCTTGATGTTACCGGTTCCGCAAGGTGCGGCACGGTCATAGTCGCTGACACGGATCGTGATCGGTTTGGCGCCGCCTTTAAAGTATGGACCAACCGGTGTTGTAAGGATACGGAACTGATATTCGTCAGCCGGTTTAACACCGATCACGGCGTTGGAACCAAACATGTACGGGCGAAGATAAAGTGTTGCGCCGGAACCATATGGCGGAACCCATGCAGCATTTGCCTTAACAACCTGCTCAACAGCGTCGATAAATCTTTCCTTCGGGAATACCGGCATTTCAAGTCTTGCTGCAGATGCAGCCATACGCTCTGCGTTCAGGTCAGGACGGAAAGTAACGATATGTCCGTCTTCTGTTGTGTATGCCTTCAGACCCTCGAATACACTCTGAGAATACTGAAGCACACCAGCACACTCGTTGAGTACGATATTAGGGTCTGTGCTTAAAGTACCCTCATCCCATTTTCCATCTTTAAAATTAGACACGTATCTGTAGTCGGTTGGCATGTAGCCAAATCCGATGCTGGACCAGTCAATGTTCTTTTTTTCCATAACGATTCCTCCGTTTACGAATTTTACTTTTTACCATTGTAAAACTTTTACGTGCTGACTTCAATAGTTTTTTGCGCCTTTTTTGTATTTGCTTGTAATTTTAACGGGATTTCGCTATAATAAAAGTTATCTATGGACTGGAGGAAAAAATGGACAATCACGAATTTGAAGACCTTGGAAAAAAGATTCAGGATATTGTAGATAATGCCGTGAATTCAAACAGCTACCATGAGCTGAGACATACTATCAACCAGACGGTAAATAAGGCAATTGATTCCGGAAGTGAGGCTCTGAAAAATGCCATGAATTCCGTATTTGAACCGGGAAATGATCCCCAGTTTCGAAAGAGAAGCTATACCTATCAGAGCCCCTATTATGGAAAAAGTAAAAAAGCGAAAGAGCAGGCCGCGAAGAAACAGACGGAGCTTCTTTATGGAAAAACAACCGGCGAAAATCTGAAAGGCATGATGATGGCAGTTTCCGGCGGAATCCTTTTAAGCGGTATGGGCCTTGGAGCCATGGTGCTTCTGATCTGGATGGGCCTTGGTCATAGTGGTGCACTTGCGGCAGGGGTTCTTGGTGTGATGTGTGCAGGCGCGGCAGGTGGCGGTGCTCTTCTGGGGGCAGGAACCAGCCGTCTTGGTAGACTGGGGCGTTTTCAGAAATATATCCGTGCACTGGGAGACCATACTTACTGTAATTTCCAGAAACTTGCCCAGGCAGCAGGAAAGACAGAGAAATTTGTAAAAAAAGATATCAGCAGGATGATCGAGAAAGGCTGGTTCCTGGAAGGCCATGTAGATGCTGAAGGCACCTGTCTGATCACCAGCAATGAGACGTATCAGCAGTATCTGGAAACGCAGAAACAGCTGGAACTCCGCAAACAGGAGGCAGATCCGAAAGTTCAGCTTGAAGAGAATATGAGCCCGGAGGCCCAGGAAGTTCTGAGAAAAGGAAATGAATTTCTGGTAAAGATTCGAAAGAGCAATGATGCCATTCCCGGAGAGGAGATTTCCGCGAAGATTTCCAGAATGGAACTGATCGTTCAGAAGATTTTTGAGCGTGCCGGAGAACATCCGGAGGTAATCCCGGATCTTAAGAAGCTGATGGATTATTATCTTCCTATGACGGTGAAACTTCTGGATGCCTACGAAGATATGGACGGACAGCCTGTACAGGGCGAGAATATCACAGCTTCCAAGAAAGAGATTGAGGAAACCATTGATACACTGAATGTTGCTTTTGAAAAACTTCTGGATTCCATATTCCGGGATACCGCCTGGGATGTATCTACGGATATTTCTGTGTTACATACGGTTCTGGCACAGGAAGGTCTGACAGAAGATGATTTCGAAAAAATGAAACAGAATGCGGAAATGAAATAAGTACAACGAGCAGATGAGAAAACAAATCGCAGATGACTGCCGGAAGGTACAGCTGATTAAGGAGAAGATTATGGGAGAAGAATTTAAGGACTTTGAGGTGGAAGCCCCGGTGCTGACTCTGGAACCGGATCTTACAGAAGAAAAAGAAGAAATTGCGGCAAAAGAACCGGAGAAACCGCAGGAACCTGCAGTGGAGGAACCGGTGTTATCTCCTCAGGAACAGAAAATCGTAGAAGATTTTGCGGCAAAGATCGATATTGAAAATACGAACCAGATCCTCCAGTATGGAGCTGGTACGCAGAAAAAAATGGCAGATTTTTCTGATGCGGCACTGGTAAATGTGAAGACCCAGGATCTTGGAGAGGTGGGAGAGCTGCTTGCAAATGTGGTAGGAGAACTGAAAGATTTTGATGCCACAGAAGAAAAGGGACTCTTCGGTTTCTTCAAAAAACAGACGGCGAAGGTGGAAACCCTGAAAAACCGTTACACAAAAGCCGAGGGAAATGTGACGAAAATTACAGAAGCCTTGGAACAGCACCAGATGCGCCTGATGAAGGACTCCGCCGTGCTAGATAAGATGTATGAGCAGAACCTGGCATATTTTAAAGAACTTTCCATGTATATCCTTGCGGGCAAAAAGAAACTTAAGGAAGTCCGGGAAGGAAAGCTTATGGAGCTTCATCAGAAGGCAGCGGCAAGCGGACTTCCAGAAGACGCCCAGGCAGCCAATGATCTGGAAAACAAGTGTGATCGTTTTGAGAAGAAGCTTCATGATCTGGAGCTGACAAGAACCATTTCCATGCAGACAGCACCACAGATCCGTATGATCCAGAACAATGACACCACCATGATCGAGAAGATCCAGACCACCATTGTAAATACCATTCCCCTCTGGAAAAGCCAGATGGTGCTGGCTCTCGGAATCGCACATTCCACGGAAGCCGCACAGGCACAGCGACAGGTTACAGATCTTACCAATGAACTTCTGAAGAAAAATGCGGAGACTCTTCACCTGGCATCTGTGGAAACAGCAAAGGAGTCCGAGCGTGGCATCGTAGATATTGAAACTCTGAAAAAGACCAATCAGGAGCTGATCCAGACACTGGATGATGTGATGAAGATTCAGCAGGAGGGCCGTGAGAAACGTCAGGCAGCAGAAGCAGATATGAGACGTATGGAAAATGAGCTGAAAACAAAACTGCTGGAGATCCGGCGTTAAGCGTAAGAGCGAAAAGATAGTTCAGAGAGGAAAGGCAGGGCGTTTGAAGACACCTGCCTTTCAGGATTCATAAAGGAGATTTTTATGTACAGAGATCATACAAAAGTAATAAAAATTGGAAACCGTGTTATCGGAGGAGGAAATCCGATCCTCATCCAGTCTATGACCAACACGAAAACTGAAGATGTGGAAGCAACCGTTGCACAGATCCTTTCCCTGGAAAAAGCAGGCTGCGATATTATCCGCTGTGCAGTTCCCACTATGGAAGCTGCGAAAGCTTTATCCCAGATCAAAAAACAGATCCACATTCCTCTGGTTGCGGACATTCATTTTGATTATCGTCTTGCTATTGCAGCCATGGAAAACGGCGCAGACAAGATCCGTATCAACCCGGGAAATATCGGTTCAAAAGAACGGATCCAGGCAGTTGTAGATACTGCAAAGAAACGGAATATCCCTATCCGCGTAGGGGTAAACAGCGGTTCCCTTGAAAAAGAACTGGTGGAAAAATATCACGGTGTCACAGCAGAGGGCCTTGTGGAGAGCGCCCTTGATAAAGTACGCATCATTGAAGAGATGGGTTACGATAATCTGGTGATCAGTATCAAATCTTCCGATGTCCTTATGTGTGCAAAAGCCCATGAGCTGATCGCAAAACAGACACAGTATCCGCTTCATGTGGGAATTACAGAAGCAGGAACTTTGTACTCCGGAAATATCAAATCAGCCATCGGACTTGGAATCATTCTGTATCAGGGAATCGGTGATACCATCCGTGTTTCCCTGACCGGTGCACCGCTGGAAGAAGTAAAATCAGCGAAGAGGATCCTGAAAACACTGGGATTTCGAAAAGGAGGAGTGGAAGTTGTTTCCTGCCCTACCTGCGGAAGAACCAAAATTGATCTGATCGGCCTTGCAAACCAGGTAGAAACCATGGTTCAGGATATTCCTCTTGATATCAAAGTTGCAGTTATGGGCTGCGTGGTAAATGGCCCGGGAGAGGCAAAGGAAGCAGATATCGGAATTGCGGGAGGCGATGGCGTTGGCCTTCTGATCAAACATGGAGAGGTTGTAAAGAAAGTACCGGAGACAGAACTTCTGGATACACTTCGCCAGGAACTTCTTACCTGGAATGAACAGGAGTCATAATGGAGAAAGATTTTTTTGACGTATTTCCTCATCTGAAAGTAAAAAAAGAGCTGGAAGAACTTCTGGACATGGTATTTGTGACAAAAGTTTCCATGAATCCGGGAAGAACGCATCTGAGGGTATATATCGAAAGCAGCCGCTGGATCCACAAGAAAAATATCTTTGCCCTGGAGGATGAGATTGAACGGCAGTGTTTTCCGGGAATTCCCATGACTGTTACCGTTGTGGAAAAATTTCATCTTTCCGAGCAGTACACCCCGGAGAATTTCCTGGAAAGCTACCGTTCCAGTATGGAATTGGAACTGCGGAATTACAATATGCTGGAGTACAATCTGTTCCGAAGAACAAAGATCATATTTACTGGAAAAGATACCATGCGTATGGAACTTCCGGACACCGTGATCTCCAGACAGAAGAGCGAGATCCTCGTTGAATATTTTCATAAAGTTTTCTGTGAACGATGCGGGATGGATTTGAAAGTAGACCTGGATTTTGTGGAAGCGAAAGAGAGCAAATACCGGAAAAATGCCGCACTTCAGATCAAACAAGAAGTGGAGAATGTCCTGAAACATGCCAAACTTGGCGGAGATCAGGAGAGTGAACCGAAGCAGGAGGAAGCAGCCAAAGAAGAGACGAAGAAAGCTTCCGGAGAGAAAAAGGGAGAAAAAGCATCGGAGAAGAAATCCTTTGACCGGAAACAGCAGAAAGGCCAGAAGGGCGATTTCCGTGGCGGATTCGGATTCCGCAGGGACAGCAATCCGGATGTGGTTTATGGCAGAGATTTCGACGGAGAGCCGATCCCGCTGGAGAGTATCACCGGCGAGATGGGAGAGGTTATCATCCGCTGCCAAGTTATGGATGTGGAGGCCCGTGAGATCCGAAATGAAAAAACGATCCTGATCTTCCCTGTGACCGATTTTACGGACAGTATTGTTGTGAAGATGTTCCTGCGTAACGAGCAGGTTCCGGAAGTGACGGAAAGTGTAAAAAAAGGTGCGTTCCTGAAACTGAAAGGTGTTACCACCATTGACCGTTTTGACAGCGAGCTGACCATCGGAAATATTACAGGTATCAAGAAAATTGCCAATTTTACCAGTTCGAGAATGGATACCAGTCCTCAGAAACGTGTGGAACTTCACTGCCATACCAAGATGAGCGACATGGATGGTGTCACCGATGCCAAGGCGCTGGTAAAACGTGCCTATGAGTGGGGCCATAAGGCTATCGCTATCACCGATCATGGTGTGGTGCAGTCTTTCCCTGAGGCAAACCATTGCTTTGATGCCTGGGGAGGCTGTGTTCCCAAAGAGTCTGATTTCAAGGTGCTCTATGGCATGGAGGCTTATCTTGTGGATGACCTGAAAGGTATGGTCACCAATTCCAAAGGACAGCGGCTGGACGGTGATTTTGTTGTTTTTGATATTGAGACAACGGGATTCTCGGCACTGACCTGCAAGATTATTGAGATCGGTGCGGTAAAAGTGGAGAAGGGACAGATCACGGACCGTTTTTCCACCTTTGTAAATCCGGAAGTGCCTATTCCGTTCCGTATTGAACAGCTGACAAGCATCAATGATTCCATGGTTCTGGATGCGCCTACCATAGAGGAAGTGCTGCCGAAATTCCTGGAATTCTGTGAGGGCTGCGTGATGGTGGCCCATAATGCGGATTTTGATATGAGCTTTATCATTGAAAACTGCAAACGACAGGGAATCCCGGATGATTTTACCTATGTGGATACAGTAGGTATGGCCAGATTCCTTCTTCCTGCCCTGAACCGTTTTAAGCTGGATACCGTAGCCAAGGCAGTAGGTGTTTCCCTGGATCATCACCACAGAGCGGTGGATGATGCGGCATGTACCGCGGAGATTTTTGTGCGGTTTGTAAAGATGCTGGAAGAAAGAGATATTTTTGACGTGGATGAGATGAACAGCCAGGGTGCGGTTTCACCGGATACCATCCGGAAACTGCCTACCTATCATGCCATTGTTTTTGCAAGGAACGAAACAGGAAGGATCAATTTGTACAAACTGGTAAGCCAGTCCCATTTAAAGTACTATCACAGACGACCCAGAGTCCCAAAAAGCGTACTGAAAAAATACAGAGATGGCCTTCTGGTGGGAAGTGCCTGCGAGGCAGGAGAACTTTATCAGGCACTTCTTCGCAATGCACCGGATCAGGAGATCGCCAGACTGGTGAACTTCTATGATTATCTGGAGATCCAGCCACTGGGAAACAATGCGTTCATGCTTGCAGATGAGAAGCACGATATGATCAATTCCGAGGAAGATTTAAAAGAGATAAACCGGAAGATCGTAAAACTTGGCGAACAGTTCAAAAAGCCGGTAGTTGCCACCTGCGATGTGCATTTCATGGATCCTCAGGATGAGGTTTACCGCCGGATTATCATGGCAGGAAACGGATTTTCCGATGCAGATAACCAGGCACCGCTTTACCTTCGTACAACGGAGGAAATGCTGGAGGAATTTTCCTATCTGGGAAGTGAAAAAGCAGAAGAAGTGGTCATTACCAATACCAACAAGATCGCGGATATGATCGAGAAGATCTCGCCGATCCATCCGGATAAATTTCCGCCGGTCATTGAAAACTCCGAGCAGGATCTTAAGAATATCTGTTTCACAAAAGCCCACGAAATGTACGGAGATCCGCTTCCGAAGATCGTGGAGGACCGTCTGGACCGGGAGCTGAACTCCATTATCTCCAATGGTTATGCGGTGATGTATATCATTGCACAGAAACTGGTATGGAAATCCAATGAGGATGGTTATCTGGTAGGTTCCCGAGGTTCGGTAGGTTCTTCCCTGGCAGCGACTATGTCCGGTATCACGGAGGTAAATCCTCTGCCGCCGCATTATCTCTGTCCGAATCCGGACTGTAAATACAGCGATTTTGATTCTCCGGAGGTAAAAAAATACGCAGGTATGGCAGGGTGTGACATGCCGGATAAGATCTGCCCGAAATGTGGCACCAAGATGAACAAAGAAGGATTTGATATCCCGTTTGAGACATTCCTTGGTTTCAAAGGAGATAAGGAGCCGGATATCGACCTGAACTTTTCCGGAGAATACCAGGCCAATGCTCACCGGTATACGGAGGTTATCTTCGGAAAAGGCCAGACATTCAAGGCAGGAACCATTGGTACCCTTGCGGAAAAGACCGCATTTGGTTATGTGAAGAATTATTATGAAGAGCGGGGACAGCACAAGCGTTACTGTGAGATCAACCGTATTGTGCAGGGTTGCACCGGCGTCCGTCGTACTACGGGCCAGCATCCGGGAGGAATCATCGTACTGCCCATGGGTGAGGAGATCGAGAAATTTACGCCTGTGCAGCATCCGGCCAATGATGTAAACAGCGATATCATTACCACACATTTTGATTACCATTCTATTGACGGAAACCTTCTGAAGCTTGATATACTGGGACACGATGATCCGACCATGATTCGTATGCTGGAGGATCTTACTGGCATCAGTGCGAGAACGGTTCCACTGGATCAGAGAGATGTCATGTCCCTGTTTGCAGGAACTCAGGCCCTGGGGATCAGCCCGGAAGATATTGGCGGCTGTAAGCTTGGATGCCTGGGGATCCCGGAGTTTGGTACGGATTTTGCCATGCAGATGTTAATTGATACCAAGCCGAAATATTTTTCCGACCTGGTACGTATTGCGGGACTTTCTCATGGTACGGACGTATGGCTTGGAAATGCCCAGGTACTGATTCAGAACGGAACGGCGACCATTTCCACCGCGATCTGTACACGAGATGATATTATGATCTACCTTATTGGAAAAGGGGTGGAAAGTGGTCTGGCATTTACCATCATGGAGAGTGTCCGTAAAGGAAAAGGTCTCCGTGACGAATGGATTCAGACTATGAAAGATCATGATGTTCCGGACTGGTATATCTGGTCCTGCAAGCTGATCAAGTATATGTTCCCGAAGGCCCATGCGGCGGCCTACGTTATGATGGCCTACCGTATCGCCTGGTATAAAGTGTTTCATCCGCTGGCATATTATGCGGCATTTTTCAGTATCCGTGCCACATCTTTTTCCTATGAACTGATGTGTATGGGAAAAGAACGCCTGGAATATTATATGGCAGAGATCCGCAAAAAAGGCGATGAGGCATCCAAGAAGGAGCAGGATACACTGAAGGATATGAGAATCGTACAGGAGATGTACGCCAGAGGTTTTGATTTTGTGCCCATTGACCTTTATAAAGCAAAGGCCCACCGGTTCCAGATCATTGGAAATAAACTGATGCCTGCGCTGGATACCATAGAGGGTCTTGGAGATAAGGCGGCAGAGGCTGTGGTAGATGCAGCTGCGAAGGGAAAATTTCTTTCCAAGGATGATTTCCGCGACCGCACCAAAGTCAGCAAGACCGTTATCGATCTGATGGATGATCTGGATCTGTTCGGAGACATTCCACAGTCCAATCAGATGTCACTGTTTGATTTTACGGGTTGATATATGACACCGGAAGGGCTTACAATAAATAAAAATGTTGCCATTTCTCTTAACGGGAGATATGGCAGCGAGAACTCCCAGGAGGATATCAAAATAATATGAAAAAAGAAGAATTAAGATACCTGCAGCGACTTGCGGAGCTGTATCCTACCATAGCAAAAGCTTCAACAGAGATTATCAATCTGCAGTCTATATTAAACCTCCCGAAAGGTACCGAACATTTCATGTCGGACATCCACGGAGAGTATGATGCATTTTCCCATGTTCTTCGAAATGGTTCCGGCGCTGTGCGGAAAAAGATTGATGATGTGTTCGGACATACCTTAAGTAACAGCGACAAACGTTCTCTTGCCACACTGATCTATTATCCCAAGGAAAAGATGGAAGTTGTGAAAAAGCATGAAGAAGATATGGAGAACTGGTACAAGATCACCCTTTATCGTCTGATCGAAGTGTGCAAGACAACGGCATCCAAATATACCCGATCCAAGGTGCGTAAAGCACTCCCGGCGGATTATGCCTATGTGATCGAGGAGCTGATCACAGAAAAAGCGGAAGTCCTGGACAAAGAGGCATATTACGATGCTATCGTCAACACCATCATTGAGATCGGCAGGGCAGAGAATTTTATCATTGCCCTGGCAGAACTGATCCAGCGTCTGGTTGTGGATCATCTTCATGTTTTGGGAGATATTTATGATCGAGGTCCGGGCCCGCATTTTATCATGGACCGTCTGATGAAATACCACTCTCTGGATATCCAGTGGGGAAATCACGATGTAGTCTGGATGGGCGCTGCCACAGGCCAGAAAGCCTGCATTGCAACCGTGATCCGAAACAGTATCCGCTACCGGAACATGGATATCTTGGAGGACGGATATGGAATCAATCTCATGCCGCTGGCAACCTTTGCAATGGAAGCTTATAAAGATGATCCCTGCACTGTTTTTGAGATGAAGGGAGATGCCAATAATTACAGCATTCTGGAAGAAGAGCTTGGTAGGAAGATGCACAAAGCTATCGCTATTATCCAGTTTAAACTGGAAGGCCAGCTGATCCGCCGGCACAAAGAGTTCCATATGGAAAACCGGTGCCTGCTTCAGAGGATCGATCCGAAAAAGGGAACGATCACACTTCCGGACGGAAAAGAATATCCGTTGACCGATACATATTTTCCTACGATCGACTGGAAAAAGCCATATGAACTTACCCCAGAGGAAAAAGATGTGATGGAACGCCTGGATTCCGCGTTCCGTAACTGCGAGAAACTGCAGAACCATGTGCGTCTTCTTCTGGATAAGGGAGGCCTTTACAAGACTTACAACGGAAATCTTCTGTTTCACGGAAGCATTCCTCTCAATGAAGACGGAAGCCTGAAGGAAGTCCAGATCTATGGAAAAACCTACAAGGGAAAAGAGCTCTACGATGTGCTGGAGACCTATGTGCGCCGGGCATTTTTCTCTGTCAATGAAGACGAAAAGCGTAAAGGCAGGGATATCATGTGGTATATCTGGGCTGCCCCCAATTCACCTCTTTTCGGAAAAGACAAGATGACGACTTTTGAGCGTTATTTTATTAAAGATAAGGAAACACATAAGGAAACAAAGAATGCCTACTATCATCTTCTGGAAAACGAGGAAGTGGTAGACAATCTTCTCCGTGAGTTCGGGCTGGACCCGGAGAAAGGCCATATCATCAACGGACATGTGCCGGTTCACCAGAGCGAGGGAGAGAGTCCCGTAAAATGCAACGGCAAAGTTCTTGTGATCGACGGCGGTTTTTCCAGACCGTATCAGAAAGTTACGGGAATTGCCGGTTATACACTGGTTTATAACTCCTATGGACTGATCCTGTCCGCCCATGAACCTTTTACTTCCGCAGAAGAAGCGGTAGCCAAAGAGCAGGATATTGTCTCCAACAGGGTGGCCGTTCATTATAATAACAAACGTACTCTGGTAGGAGATACTGACACAGGAGCTGCTCTGAAGGAGAGGATCGGGGAGTTGATCCAGCTTTTGGAAGCTTACAGAAAAGGTATCATCAAAGAGAAAAAATAAGTGAAAATGCGAAGTACACAGACAGTTTATCCTATGCTATAGTAAACAGAGGTGATGCAGATGAGAAGAAACAAAAGAAGAAAACAGCGGCTGAAGTCAGCGCTAGTCCTGCTGATCGTTCTGTTTATCCTGGCGGGACTTGGTGGTATGCTGTTTATCTCACACAAGAATAAAGTAGAAAAACAACAGAGGAAAGAGGCGGCACTGGCAGCTCTGGAGAGTATTCCGGAAGTGACAGCCACCCCTGTAGCGACGGCGACACCGGTTCCAACAGCGACACCGACACCATCAGTAACTCCGATTCCTACCATACTGCCGGCTTTTGAACCGGAAAATTATCAGGGAATCTGGTACAGCGAAGATGGACTGACAACGATTAATATTTACGATATCAGTCTGAAGTCCGTTTCGTTTACCTATAAGCGTATAAATGGAAGAAATCATTCCCTGAGTGCGGAGGCAGATGTAACTGCGGAAGTGGCAGGAAATGCCACACAGTTTCGGTTTAAGGATTCGGAAGGGAACAAGGCAAAAGGAGAGTTTGTTTTTGATAAAAGCGGAGAGCTTTATGTAAAAGTCAAAACTTATAAAAGGGCAGACGGATCAAAGACCTATCCAAAAACAGAATCTATTATGAGAAGAGAAGCTCCGGTAGAGGAGGACTCATCACAGGAACAGACGGCTGATAATAATGCAGCAGAAGGATCTTCGGAAACATCGGAGGAAGGAACAGTGTCCTATGATGAAAATACTTACAGTGAAGATACCTATTATAATGGAAGTAATGATACGTCATCTCAGGAAGATGCCGATATTTATCAGATTCCATATGGTGAGGAAGAAACTTATTACACGGAGTAGGAAGCGGGATAGCACAGCTGCCGGTCTGACATAAAAAATAAAGAATCCCCGGATTTGTGGCATTTGGAAATTTTCTGTACAGAAAGTTTCCTAGCTGCTTCAAATTCCGGGGATTTCTTTATTTGATCATTTTTTTTCGGTCTGTACGGCCGACGAGATAGTCAATGCTGGTGTCGTAATAATTTGCCAGCCGGATAAGCATTTCGATAGGAATATTACGGGATCCCGTCTCATAATGGGAATAAGAACGCTGACTGATATGAAGAATCTCACTTAATTCTTTCTGGGACAGATCTGCGTCTGTACGTAAATCCTGAATACGCTGAAATTTCATTGTGCTCACCTCTTCTTTCTATTGAAAGTATAAAACAGAACGAAATGCACCCTTGCAAAAGAGAGCAAAATGGACTATACTAAATTTATTATCTTCTAAAATTCAGAAAATGTCTATCTGAAAATTCCCTTGTTTTTAACCAATGCGGATTTCGAATATCCGCCTGACCTGAAAAGACGAAAAGATGGAAGATCGGGATCCGTTTTTTTCGCAGAAAGGAATGTATTTGTTTGCGAGTGTTTTATCAGCAGCGATCTACGGAATGGAAGTACGTGAGATCCAGGTTGAGGCAGATGTCAGTGATGGTCTGCCTTCTTTTGCTATGGTAGGATTTCCCTCTGCCCAGGTGAGAGAGGCCCAGGAAAGAGTCCGGACTGCATTTAAGAACAACCGGCTTTGTCTGCCACCAAAAAAAGTAACTGTAAATTTTGCACCTGCCGATATGAAAAAGGAAGGAGCCGGTTTTGATCTGCCTGTGGCGGCTGCAGTACTTGCGGCTGCCGGAATTCTGGAACCGGATCTTCTGGAAGGAGTTATGATCGTAGGAGAGATCAGTCTGAATGGAGAGATCCATGGGGTTGCCGGAGTTTTGCCTCGGGTGATCCGCGCAAGAGAGCTGGGCTTACGCTTTTGCGTTATTCCGGAGGAAAACATCCGGGAGGGGAATCTGGTGAAGGATATGCCGGTGTTTGGAGTAAAAAGTCTGAATGACATGATCCGATGTCTGAGAGACCCAAACACTTATACAGCTGCGTATCAGGAAAAAGAAAAAACAGAAAACAAACCGGAAATACCAAAGGTTGATTTTGCGGACATCTGCGGGCAGGAAGGAGCCAGGCGGGCGGCAGAGATCGCAGTGAGCGGTTTTCATAATATTCTTTTTATCGGACCGCCAGGATCCGGAAAGACCATGCTGGCAAGACGTCTGCCGACCATTATGCCGGAGATGACATTTGAGGAAAGCCTGGAGATCACCAAGGTATACAGTGTGGCAGGACTTCTCACGGAAAAAGATCCGCTGATCCGGCAGAGGCCTTTTCGAAGTCCGCATCATACCAGTTCCCCTCAGGCTTTGGCAGGTGGCGGCAGGATACCGGGGCCGGGGGAGATCACTCTTGCACACAGAGGTGTTCTTTTTCTGGATGAGATGCCGGAATTTTCCAGAAAAAGCCTGGAGATCCTGCGTCAGCCGCTGGAAGATAAGGAGATCTATCTGTCCAGAGCTGCCGGAACTTATATTTTTCCGGCCAGTTTTATGCTGGCGGCAGCGATGAATCCCTGTCCCTGTGGATTTTACCCGGATATGAACAGATGTCGTTGTACGTCAGGGGAGATCACGCATTATCTTGGAAAGATCAGCCAGCCTCTCCTGGAGCGTATTGATATCTGCACAGAAGTTCCGGCAGTGAGTTTTTCAAAAATGAAAAAGAAAATTGCAGGGGAATCCTCTGCGCAAATAAGAAAGAGGGTGGAAGCAGTACAGGAGATCCAGAGAGAACGTTACAAAAAGGAAAAATTTTGCTTCAATGGGGAGCTTGACGGAAGAAAACTGGAAAAATACTGTGTAATGACGGGAGGGGCAGACAAACTTCTGGAGCAGGCATATGAGCAGTTTCAATTCAGTACCAGAGCATATCATAAGATCCTGAAAACGGCCAGGACCATCGCGGATATGGAATCTTCCGAAAAGATAAAGGAAGAACATATCTGCGAGGCGTTGGCTTACCGGGCATATGACAAGAAATACTGGTCATAAAACAGAAAAAAGGAAGGTATTTTATATGGAAGAAATACAGCAAACAAGGATCCGGTGTGCCCGGAAGGACAGTAGTGTTTATCCGGCAAGACTTAAGGAACTTCCCGGTATGCCAAAACAATTATATTATATTGGAAGATTTCCGGATGATGACAAACCTACAGCTGCAATTGTAGGAGCAAGGCTGTGCAGTCCTTACGGACGGATACAGGCATTTAATTACGGAAAATTCTTAAGCGAACATGGGGTACAGGTGATCAGCGGTATGGCGGCCGGCATTGATGCTGAGGGCCACAAGGGTGCTCTGGAAGGTGGTACCCCGACCTTTGCCGTGCTGGGAAATGGTGTGGACATCTGTTATCCTTCATCCAGCAGAGGTATTTACCGGAGGATCCCCGAAAAAAACGGAGGGATCATCAGCGAATATGAACCAGGTACCAAAGGCAGGGCATATTATTTTCCGGCAAGGAACCGGATCATCAGCGGACTGGCAGATCTGGTGCTTGTGGTGGAAGCAAAAGAAAAGAGCGGATCACTGATCACAGCTGCCTGTGCACTGGAACAGGGGAAGATGGTATACGCCATTCCGGGAGCGGTAAATGATGCGCTGAGCAGAGGCTGTCACAAGCTGATCTACGACGGAGCAGGAATTGCATACTCTCCGGAAATACTTCTGGATGAGTGGGGATTATCTGTGAAAAAAAAGACAAATTTGTCTGAAAAAAGCAAGTTGGGACTTGCAACGGATTTGGATTTGGTGTATAGTTGTCTCGATTTACGACCAAAAAATCTGGATCATA
>OLPG01002059.1_pt1 | contig 15091 bp, 14 predicted proteins | sample 1672311 | NCBI WGS metagenome assembly OLPG01 (sample SAMEA3136670, study PRJEB25190) | human gut metagenome | biome: human gut; feature: human-associated habitat; material: faeces | place: Austria | collected 2013
CGCTCGCCAACAGCCCCTCGGGCGGCGCGGTGGCCACCATCGCGGTCCCCCTGTGAGGGCCTAACGACTCAGGCCCTCACACCGGAGTGCCTCGCAATCAAACGCTTCCCGGATAATAATGCCCGTTGCGGGGAACGCCCTGGCTGGTCGCCGCCCATGTGCATGAGCATGTCGACGATGCGAGTCGCCATCTCGTCCGCCGCTGCACGGATGTTGGCGACCTAGGACGCAAGGCCAGCCTGATCGGATGCCTCCGCCTCAAGCACGTCGCAGTTCGCGGTCACCGCCATGAGCGGGGTGACGAGGTCGTGCGAGACGGTGCAAACGAACGCGCACTCCCGCGCCTCGGCCTCCGCCACCGGTCACAGGGCACGTCCCGTTGCCGACCACGCCACGGTGAGCCCCCAAAAAGCCGAAGCGATCGGCGTCACTCGCTTCGCTAAATAGACTTTATGGGATGACGGATCACGGTCTTGAGCTTCTCCGGCGCGCACTTGCGCGGGTCGGAGAGGTAAATCTCGTGATGGAGGCGGGATTCGAAGAAATCGGGCGCATATCCCTGTTCCGCCGCAAATGCGCGCATGGCGCTTATGGTCGCCGGCTCGTCATCGTAAGGCCCGGCGTGCATGCATTGAACGCATAAGCCCTCGTCGACCCCCAGCAGCTCGACCGCCGAGAAGTCCAGCTTCTTCTTGGCGGCAGCCTCCGAAACTGCCCAGTCAAAGTCCTCGCGAGTGACGAAATCGGGCAGACGGATGCACGAGATGAAGTTGAAGTCGTCCTTCCGCGCATAATCGATCTCGCCATCGGCGCGGTCTTGCCACCAGAAGCCCTCGAGCGGCGGAACAACGAAGTCGAAATAGCCCTCAATTTCCCGCGGGCCCTTCTTCGACATCTTGATGGCATATGCAACGCCGTAGAGCAGCGGCAACGCGTTCTGGTACTCGCCGCCTTCGGCATTGGGATCGCCCTTGCCCCGCACGGCGACGTAGCTCATAGGCGGAACGGTTACGACGCCCGGCTTGCCCGACGGCCTGTAGAGCTCCCTGAACTCCTTCTTGAAATCGTATGCCATCGCAACAAATCTCCCTGAGCTTGGGTTTCCGTCGATATCCGACCAAATATAGCAATGGGCGCGGCTTCGGAAGACGCCGCGCCCATTGCCGGATATTATAACACAGAATCGAACGTCTGTTCTACTCCCACTCGATGGCTTCGGTTCTGCCGTCCCGTCATTCCAGTTGCATGCAGTTTTCGGTGCCGTCTCGAATCGAGTGCCGTCAGGTGACGCCATGTCGCGCTTCGCCGGCTTCGGAGACAAAAGCTGGGACAAGTCTCCCGAGCCCGATGAAAAAAACTATTTCATCCCCTTTCTCATCCCCCGGAGCCGTCTTTTCATTCCTTTCATACTGCCCAGGACCGCCGCGCTTTCCCGATTATGAGACTCGAAGGGCATCGGCGGCCCGCAAAGGTCTGACGATGCGCAGAGAAACCGTACCCAAGGAGGGCATTATGGAAAAATCGATCACTCGTCGCAGCTTCCTGGCGGGCAGCGCCGCCGTATCGAGCATAGCGGCACTGGGGCTAGCCGGTTGCGCGAGCTCACAGAAAACCGCCACGCCGACAGCGGCCACCGGTACTGAGGGGATTATCACTCCGTCATACCCCGCCTATGCGCGCACCCTCGACATCGCAGAGAATGACGTGATCCGCACCGAAGACGCCGATATCGTCGTCGTGGGGTCAGGAAGCGCCGGCACCTTCGCCGCCGTACGCGCAGCTGAGCGTGGAGCGCGCGTCATCTGGCTCGAAAAGACATCGTCGAAAGGAGGCACCTCCACTATCACCGAAGGTCTGACAGCATTCGATGCCGAGCAGCAACGAGCTACAGGAGAGAAGAGCGACCTGAAGGGCATTTACACTATGCTCATGGACTGGCACAACTGGGGCGCTAAGACCGAGGCGTTCCAGACCTATTTCGATTTTAGCGGCAAGGCCATCGATTGGGCCATATCCCATGGTGCCAACTTGGTGTATAGCGGCAACCCCAAAAAGCCCCACTACAGCGCAGTCGATGACCAGGGTAATTGGATGAACATCGGAACGGGCGTTCTCGCGCCGTTGCGGGAATACGGGGACAGCTTGGATAACCTCGACTTCCGGATCGAGACCCCAGCCGTGAACATCGTCGTCGAGAACGGGGCCGTCAAGGGCATCTACGCCCAGGAAGCTGACGGGATCGTCCGCATCAACGCCCAAGCCGTCATCATGGCCACGGGTGGCTTTGTCAGCAATGTGGAGATGGCTCGGGAATGGCTGCGCGTTCCAGCCGAACGCATAAAGTTCATAAGCTTTGAAGGCCAAGACGGCGACGGGATCAACATGGCCCTCGCTGCCGGAGCGAGCCGCCATGCCCCCACGACTGTCAACTACGGCCTTACCACCATTGAGGGCTCGGCTTGGGACAGCCAGCTTTCCATCTTCACCGTATGGTGCCCCTCCTGGCGCGTCGACCTCGACGGGATTCTGCCCGCAGGCAAGCCCATTCCCTTCGTGAATCACACTGGTGTGCGATTCTACAACGAGGCCAAACTCGAGGAGCTGAACACCTCTATGCTCAACACCGCCATCGCAAGCCAAAAGGCCGCCTTCGCCGTGTTCGACGCCGACCACGTGGCAACGTACGGCGGATTCGATGATTTCAACTACGGCACCGGTATCTCTGAGGGCGACTTCAGAGCCGAGTGCGAGAGCAGTCCAGCGGTGTTCAGCGACGACACCCTCGAAGGCCTTGCACGGAAAATGGAGGTCGATCCCGACGCCTTTGTCGCCACCATCGCTGCGTATAACGAGCACGCTGCCAACGGCGAAGAAGCTGATTCTTTCGGGACGATGCCCGAAGAGAAGACGCCCATTCTAAAGGCTCCGTTCTATGCTGCAAAAATCGTCTCCTGCGTCTATGGCACAAACGGTGGCGTGGGCACCGCATCAGCGGACACGAGCATCGTGTACATGTCGAGGCAGTAGACGCCCATGATGAGACCAGCCCCGAGGAAAAGAGAGGCTGCCGAATCCAGCAGCAACAGTACGAGTCCCGCGATAACGGTGGGGATGACAGGGCGATATGCGCCGAACCTCGCCCCAATCATCCCTTTCTGCGTAAGAAAAGCCTCGATCCGTAAATACGGAGATACTGCCGATGATTTTGTCGAACGTCGTGCTGCATACTTCGGGCCGTGGGGAGTGGCTGCGACGACGGCCCGCTCCCTTCTGGTTGACTCGACACGAAAGGAAAGTCATGGCAAATCTGACGAGAAGGAATTTCATCGGGGTCGGCGTGGCCGGAGCCCTGGGCGCTGCAGGACTCGGCCTTGCCGGGTGCGCGCCTCAAAAGGAGGCGGAAGAGTCCCTGTCCTCAACGGGTCCCGATAACCTCGTCTGGGATGAGGAGTACGACGTAGTAGTGGCCGGATTCGGCGGCGCAGGCGGAGCAGCGGCCATCGAGGCCTTCGACAACGGAGCCTCGGTGCTCGTGCTCGACTCCGATGCAATGCCCGGGGGCGCAACATCCATCAACGGAGGCGTTATCCAATGCGCAGGCTCTTCGGTACAGAAAGCCGCCGGCATCGAGGACAACGTAGACGATTGGTTCGATTACATCAAGGCTATGGAAGGGCCGTCTTTCCATGAGGAACTCATCCGCCCGATGACGCTCGAGACGCCAGAGAACGTCGATTGGCTCATCGGCCTGGGCGCGGAGATTCCCGCAGAAATTCACCGCTCTGCGACGCGCAGTATTCCCGAAAGCGGCTTGTACTTCAACGATGGCACCCTGGACTTCTACCCCGACCGGCCGCCTACACCTCGCGGCCACGTACTGGTAGGACATGGGGGCGGGTTCCTCAAAGCCTTCACCAATGGCGCCGAGGAACGCGGCATCGAGATCCGCAAGGAGACGCCCGTGACCGATCTCGTGCAGGATGAGAGCGGCCGCGTCGTCGGCGTGATAGCCGAGTCGGGTGGCAAAAAGGTGCGCATTGGGGCCGGCAAGGGAGTTGTCATCTCCACGGGGCACTTCAATTCGAATGAGGCAATGGTGGCCACGCATATCCCCTACGTGAACGGCATCGAGTTCAACAGCAGCGCTGGGCATCCGAGCGCTATGGGCGACGGCCAGCGTATGATGGCCCGGCACGGCGCTGATATGGTGGGCATGGGAGAGGCCACACATACCCTGAGCATGGTTCCCGAGGAGACCACCATTCGCTCCATGCACGTGAACGCCGCCTGCAACCGGTACTGGTCCGAGCAAGGCTGGCACAACGATCACCGAGGGAGCATGATCCACAAGCAGCCCATGCAAATTGCTTGGTGCATCTTCGACGATAACATCCGTGCAGCAGCGGGGGATGCCGAGGACGACGCTATCCAGTGCACAGCCGACACCATCGAAAAGCTCGCTGAAATGTGCGCGCTGAACCCCCGTGCCCTCGCGGACGCGGTCGCACGCTACAACGGCTACTGCGCCGAGGGCGTCGATCTCGAGTACGCAAAAGACCCCGAGTTCCTCATCCCCATCGAGAAGGCCCCCTTCCATGCCATTCGTCTGCGCTACGTCTGGATGACGAATGGCGGCGCCCACATCGACCCTGAGGCCCATGTGCTCGACCCGGACGGCAACGTCATCGAAGGGCTGTTCGCGGCCGGCGCCTGCGCCCACGGCCAAAAGAGCAACATGTTCAACCCCGGCAGCGGGCTGAACATGGCCTGGGGTATCTTCACCGGCCGCCATGCGGGCCGCAATGCGGCCTTGGGCCAGTAAGCGCTCCCTGCGAAATCGGTATCGCCCCCCCTGTCGCCCCGCCCCGCATACCCTTGCGGGGCGGGGCCTTCGGTCTCAGCTATCGCCCAAGGCAAGGGAAATGAGCTCTTGCTTGGAGTGAACGCCTATCTTCTTGTATATATTCTGCACATGGGTGCGGGTCGTGCCTTCGGAGATGACAAACCGCTCTGATATCCAAGGCACCGACCTCCCTTGTAGCAAGTACTTGAGAAGCTCGCATTCGCGCGGCGTCAACCCATGCTCTGCCGCCAAAATGGCAGAGGCTCGCTCGAGGACGGGCAGCGAGTCTTCCTGCTTCGGCTCGGAAGCGGACGAGCGGCGCGTCCCCTTGCCTGCCGTCGTCGCAACAAGCACAAAGCCGTAGGAAAGAACCAGCGAAACGCCAAGAGCCAGAAGCGGGCGATACTCGAGAAAGATCATCCACAGAAGAGAAAAGCAGCCCAAAAGCGCCAGGAGCGCTCCTCCCGTCCTCACCGGATTAGTGGAGAGGCACTCGGCGCAACGGGCGGCGTAGAAAATACTGAGCGCGCAAACAAGAGAGTACACTGCTTGGGACAGGCCGCTACCCACAGCTCCGTCCACACCCAACAGCCTAGCTGCCACGATGGCGGCGAACCCTATCGCAAATATGGAAAAGGGAGCGAAGAAAGCTCCCGGGAGGCGCATTCGCCGTAACAGCAGCACCGCAATTGCCCCCATAGCCACCGCGAGCGCCACACTGACGCCAAGAGCGGCAGTGTCCACTGCAGGCGCAGCTTGTCCCAGGTAACGCCCCCACACCCCATAGTTCCCCACGCCTCTTGCCGACACAATCCCCAACGCCGATCCCGCAATGAGGGCGGGAGGGCCGGGGTGGCGCAAAAACGATCGCAGGACGCCCCCGGCAGACATCTCGGCCCTCTCGGCCCTCTCGTAGGAGGGATGGCCGATAAGAGGGACGACCATCACGCCGAGCAGGGCAAAGAGAACAAACGCCACGACAATGGGAACGAACTGCAAGTCGTGGGGCGTGAGCATTTGGTTGAAGGCGAGAGCGAGCTGGGCGAGAACCGAACCGCCGAAGGCGACCAGAAGGCTCTCGGTGTTGCTTTCACAGCCGCATACAAGCGAGATGACCAAGATATTGGCCCACGCGCATCCCATAGCCGAGGCGAGAAACGCCGCTCCTCCCACAAAAGACGGCGCGGCGGGATTTGTAGCGAGAACGAAAGCCATCGAGACTCCGAACAGCGCACCAACGCAAAAAATCAAGTGACAGCTGAGCAGATGGGACAGAACACGGTGAGCGGCGAGGGACAAAACGGCTCCCGCCGCCATCGTTCCGACAGTGAAAGCCAAACGCCATTGAGTTCCGGCGGCAGCCACGGCAGGACTGTCGGGGTAGTATTGGCTGTAACCTAATTGGGAAATCCAAAAGATTGCCGTCGCGTACAGGGCCACACCGCTCATCGCCCGAGCCCACAGAGGAAAACGGTAGCCTGGCAACGATCAGCCCTCCGTTCCGCTCATTCCCATAGGTTCCCTCCCATTCCGATCCTTTCCGCCGCCGGCGATGCCTTCTCCTATTATAGCCAGCGTTCCTTCTCGATGTTAGAGCCAGGCCCAAATCGCCAGCCAAAGTCAGAATAATTTCGCCATCATCCAGTCAAGAGAAAACGGCCAACGCGCCCGCCTCCGGCCCTACACTGGTATACGCCAATACGCCAGTGTTAGGAGGACCATGGATAGAGAAAGCGAACGCATCGGCCTTCAGGAGATTATAGACAAGGCCCTGGAGGAGATGCCCCGCGAAGCGGGCGAATCATTCGAACTCGACCGCATTAACCTGGCCGAGTTCTCGCGCAGGACAGGGCTCACGAGGTCCAGGGCGCGCACGCTCAAGGCCAACGGGTTCAAGGTGCTGCCGCACGGGCGCTGCGGCATGAGGGCCGCGACCACCGTGATGAGCGGGTTCGAGGGCGTCGCGGACGCGCTGCTCGCCGACGGCGTCACCAACTCGGACGTCATCTTCGAGAGGATCTCGGAACGGGGCTACAGGGGCGGCTTGACCACCGTCAAGAACTACATCGCCGCCCACGCCGACCTAGTGCCCGCCAAGCGCCGGCTGGCGAGGGCGGAGCCGCAGGGAAGCCGAGGAAGGCGGTTCGAGACCGGGCCCGGCGAGGCGTACCAGATGGACTGGGGGTTCGTCGAGGTCGAGGACTGGACGGGCGCAACGTTCAGGATCGCGTGCCTCGCGCTGGTCTGCCACCACTGCGGCACGTGCTACGTCGAGTTCTTCCCCAACGCGCGGCAGGAGAACCTGTTCATCGGCATGATCCACGCCTTCATGGCGATGGGGTGCCGGAACACGTCCTCACGGACAACATGAAGAGCGTCGTGATCAGGCGAGACCTGGAGGGCAGGCCGGTGTGGCAGGCGGACTACGCCGCGTTCATGGCGTGCGCGGGGTTCGGAACCAGGCTGTGCAAGCCGCGCCATCCCCTCACCAAGGGGAAGGTGGAGCGCCTGATCCGGTTCGTGAAGGGGAACTTCCTGGCAGGAAGGAGGTTCTACAACGCCACCGACCTCAACGCCCAGGCGCTCGAATGGTGCTCGAGGCAGTCGGGGCGCTACCGCAGGGCCGTCGACTGCGTGCCGGCCGACGAGCATGCGGCAAGGTGCCTCCCCGCCGCGTCGCCGCTGGCCGGGACCCAGGAGCTCGCGCTCTACCTCTGCCCGTCGCGGCGCATCAGCTTCGACGGGTTCGTCAGCTTCGAGGGCCGGCGATTCGGCGTGCCGTACTGGTACCCGGGCAAGACCTGCCGCGTCAGCCGCGACGGCGATTGGCTGCACATCTATTCCGAGGACCTGTCGCGCGAGCTGGCCGCCCACCCGGTCACCTGGAGCCGCAGGGACAGCTTCTGCGAGGACCAGTACGCCGACGCGCAGCCGGTCGAGCTGCCCACGGCGCCGGTGGCGACCGTGATAGCCCAGCTCGAGCCGCCCAAGGGCAAGCCGGGCTTCGAGAAGTTCGACTTCGAGGGGAGGCTGCAGTGACGGGCGCGCGGATCGGGGCGGAGGCGCTCTACGCGCGCGTGAGCGAGCACGCCGCCGCGCTCGGAGTGGCGCTCTCCCCCGAGGAGCTCGCCGGGCTGGCCGTCCGCGGCGATATGGGGGAAGGCGAGCTCGCCGCGCTCGAGGCGGTCTTCTCTCGCCTGGCGGACAAGCGCCACGACCAGGTCATAGGCACGCTCCTCAAGCTCAGCAGGCTTCCCCAGAGGGCGCCCAAGACCTTCGAGGGGTTCGACTTCGGCCGCATACGCGGCCGCGACGCCGCCGCGCTGCGCACGCTGCCGGCGCTTTCGAACCTGCACGCGAGGAAGAACCTCGCGTTCATCGGGCCGGGCGGAATCGGGAAGACGCACCTCGCCCAGGCGTACGGGAGGGAGTGCTGCCTTGCCGGCTACAAGACGTACTACCTCAAGGCCACGGAGCTGAGGGACAAGCTCAAGAGGGCCTCGGAATCCGGCAGCACCTCCCGGGCCGTCGCCTCGCTGGTGAAGCCGTCGTGCCTGATAGTCGACGAGGTCGGCCGGTGCACGTTCGACAAGGCGTGCACGGATCTGTTCTTCGACGTCGTCGACCGCCGCTACGAGAAGGAGTGCCCCAACACGATGATCCTGACGAGCAACACACCAACGAACAACTGGGACGAGTTCTTCACCGGCGACGACACGCTGCTGTGCGCGCTCGACCGGCTGTTCGACCGCGCGTCGGTGTTCATGATGAGGGGCGCGAGCTTCCGCGGGGCGGAGCTCGAGATATTCTCGGTCGAATCATCGCCCACGGCGATCAAGACCAATAGCCGAATCTAGAAGCACAGAGGCAGAAGACAATTGCGATCGCTGGCGTATTGGCGAAGTTCTTTTGACCGGGATTGGCGATTTACCCCTGACCTCGGTGTGGCGATTTAAGCCTGGCTCAAACATCGATATGGGACGTCGATTAAAAGAAATACTCGCAATACCCACCTTCGCTTGTCTGGATCCGATCAAAGAACACTAGCATTTATCAGGCAATATGCTGATCTATCATCCCTTTCATCATAGAAGAATCGAGCTGAGGAAACCGAATATACGCCATTCGTCCGGATAGTGGGAACCGCGATCGTCACCGTATGATTCGCGGCGAAGCAGGGCGACCCCCTCAAGGGCTGCTCTGGAAGAAAAGCGATAAAGGAGGGATATATGACCGATATGTCGAGACGAGCGTTTCTGACGGCCGGGGCGGCAGGCGCGCTCGGCGTAGCTGGGCTGGGGCTCGCCGGCTGCGCCCCGCAAACCGGCGGGGAGCTGGCCGATACCGGTAATCAGGAAAACTGGGACGAGGAGACCGAGGTCATCGTCGTCGGATTCGGCGGAGGGGGCGGAGCGGCGGCTATCGAGGCCTTTGATAACGAGGCACAGGTGCTCGTGCTCGATGCGAGCGACACGCCAGGCGGCGCCACCTCCATCAATGGGGGCGTCATCCAGTGCGGCGGATCGTCGGTTCAGAAGGCGGCGGGCGTGGAAGACAGCGCCGACGCATGGTTCGAATGCCTGAAAATCGCCATGGAGGATGGTTTCGACGAGGATCATGTCCGCCGTCTGACCCAGGAAGGGGCCGAGCACATCGAGTGGCTCCTCGGCTTGGGAGCAGAGATTCCGGCCGAGATTCACCCCACCGATACCCACTCGATTCCAGAAAGCGGCCTGTACTACAGCGATGCATCCTGCGAGTTGTTCCCCGACAAGCCCCTCACGCCGCGCGGCCATGTCGTCGTGGGTCAGGGCGGCGGCTTTTTGAAGGCCCTGCTATCCGGTGCCGACGAACGCGGCATTGAGATTCGCACCGGCTGCCCGGTCACCGACCTTGTTCAGGACGGAGAGGGCCGCGTCACGGGCGTCGTTGCCAAAGATGGCTCGAAGAGCAAGCGAATCAGGGCAACCAAGGGCGTCGTTATCGCCACGGGGCATTTCAACGAGAACGAGGAGATGGTGAACCGTCACATCCCCATGGTCAAGCGCAATCCTCGCTCGGTCGCCACGGGGCATCCGAGCGCTCTGGGCGACGGCCAGCGCATGGCCGAGGGCGTAGGCGCAGAGATGGTGGGCATGGGAGACATCAGCCCCTCCATGTACACTGCCGGCGCCGAGACGAGCATCCATTCCATGATGGTGAACCTCCGTTGCCAGCGCTTCTGGTCTGAGCAAGGCTACACCAACAATTTCCGTGGAACCCGCCTCACCCAGCAGCCGGACCACCAGGGCTTCGCTATTTTCGATGAGAAGATCCGCGCCACTTTCGGCGAAGTGGATGCTGCCGAGGCCGAATTCAAGGCAGACACCATCGAGGGGCTCGCCGAGGCCTGCGGGCTCGATCCCGTGCTTCTGGCGCGCAGCGTGGAGCGTTACAACCAGCTGTGCGAGACTGGAGTGGATTTGGAATACGGAAAGCATCCCGAGTTTCTGGATGTCATTTCCGAACCGCCGTTTTTCGCTATGCCCCTCGCCTACGTGTGGATGACCTCGGGCGCCATACGCATCAACGAGAACGCCCAAGTCGTGAAACCCTCTGGCGAGGCAATCCCCGGCCTGTACGCCGCCGGTATCATTGCCGCAGGTCGCATGGGCAAGCAAAACCCCGGCAGCGGCTACAACATGATGTGGAACTTCTACACCGGCCGCCTCGCCGGCCGCACCGTGGCCGCCGAGGGCGAAAGCGAGTAGCACGATAGCATTCCCGCGCCGGCGCTGTCCCTCCCCGGCCCGGCAGTCCTTATCGAGAGAGCCCCCACGCGGGGCTCTCTCCTTGTTGGGGGCGCTAGCTCCTCCCTTGGACGAGATCGAGCAGCTCCTCCCTCGAGTGAATGCCGAGCTTCGCATAGATGCGCTTAATGTGGGTCTTCGCCGTGCCCTCGGATATCACCAGCTTCTCGGCTACGTACTGCCGGTTGCGTCCGCGGGCTATCAGCTCTAGCACCTCACGCTCACGCGGCGTCAGCCCGTGCTGGCGGGCCCGGGGTCTTACCCAAAGCGATCTTGCGGAGAAGTGCGGTTTGACGGATTCGGCGATAAGGAACTACGAACTCGGAAACAGGACGCCTGGGGAGGATCAGGTGAGGAGCATCGCATCGGCGCCCGACGTGGCGCCCGAATCGCTTATCGACGTTCCCGCGGCCACGGCGCGCGAGGCCTTGGAGCTCATCTTCAGGATCGACGAGGAGTTCGGTCTCAAGCCGAAAGAGATCGGCGGCGAGCTCGTCCTGGCCATCGACCCGTCGTCGAAGAAGGCGCCCAAGCTTGCCCAGGCGCTCAAAGCTTGGCTCGCGCAGATTGATTCGGAAAAGTCCGGCGAAATCACCGCCGAGCAGCTCGCCGAATGGAAGGCGAAATTCGGAGCCTAGCAAGCCACTTTTGGAATGTTTGCGAATCACTTCTAACGGCAAAACCGCTATTTTCCGTTGTTGCAGGTGCATTATAAGGCTGAAATCAGTTCGATTTTCGATTTGTCATCCCCTTAATTTGACCTGGTGTTTTGTCCAAATACCACATAAAAATGCCCAGTGATTCGCGATTGATTCGAATCACTCTCAAACAGTGCGACAATCGCCAAAACACTCGTCGCAGGTGGTTTGGCGTATGTTTCTTTTTCGCCATGCCGTCGCATGGTCGCCATAGGGTATGACGAATGTCGAATCCATAGAATGACAACGAATCAAAATACCTGTTCAAAGGTATAAAAATACCCCGGAAACTTACGCTTCCGGGGTGGAATCATTCTCATGTTTTGCAAGTGGTTTGATTCGCTATGGCCCTCAATGGAACTTCATGAGCCATGGTGAATCATTGCAGGTGGCTTTGCATAATTAGCCTAGGGTCACTCCCACTCGATGGCTTCGGTTCTGCCGTCCCGTCATTCCAGTTGCATCCAGTTTTCGGTGCCGTCTCGAGTCGAGTGCCGTCAAGTAACACCGTGTCGTGCTTCGTCGGCTTCGGGGACAAAAGTTGGAACAACTTCAAAAACTTTTTTCAAACTCAGGACGTTGAGTTTTTGTTTTTGTCCCAAAGGGCGCGGCGAGCCGCCTTTGGAGTCTCGATAGCGCCGAAAACGCCCGTTTTGAAACTCAACCGCCCTTCAGCCTGCAAGCCGCCAGCTGCAATCGCAAATGATTGGTCGCGGGCGGCTTCCAACGCGATTCCAAATCCGCAGGTCAGGCGACTGCGCTGCTGACAGGGAAAGGGAGTCGTATCAGGCGGCTTGCCCATGAGTCGACGATGAGGCCTCCACCGAATGTCGAGAACATGCTGGTACAATAGGCAGTACTTTTTATGACAGGAGACCGAGCATGGCCGAACCCCACGATAGGAAGCCGATCCTCACGATCGAGCAGCAGATAGAGCACCTCAAGCAGAAGGGCGTAGCCTTCGAGCTGTGTTCCGAGGAAGAGGCCGCGAACTATCTGCGCGACAAGTGCAACTTCTTCAAGCTCGCATCCTACCGCAAACTCTTCTCGAAATACGAGGGAGGCCCGCGCGACGGCCGCTACGTAGACCTCGACTTCGGCCAGCTGCGCCTGCTCGCGGCGCTCGACCAGGAGCTACGCCACGCCCTGCTCGGCATGACGCTCGACATCGAGCATTTCCAGAAGGTGACACTGCTTCGCGAGATGGAGGACCGCGAAGAGGACGGCTACGCCATCGTGGCCGACTACATGGCATCGCTTACCACTGCAAACAGGGAGTACCGCCTGCGCGAGCTCAAGATGAGCGGCCGCAGCCCCTACAGCCCGAGCCTCTACGCGAAGTACTCCGGCGACATGCCTGCCTGGGCCTTCCTTGAGCTCACCTCGTTCGGCACCCTCATCGACTTCGTGCGCTTCTGCGCCAGGCGATGGGGCGACAGGCGCCTCGAGGCCTCCCACTACGACCTCAAGCGCGTGAAGTCCGTCCGCAACTGCGCCGCGCACGGCTCGTGCCTGATCAACTGCTTCGCCGAGAGGGGCGCCGCCCGGGGCTCGGCGTCCAGCGGTGTCTCCCGAAGGGTCGCCGCCGTGGGAATTCCCAAGGCGACCAGGAGGAAGTGGATGGGTAATACGGCCATGCAGGAGGTCGCGACCGTGCTCGTGGCGCACTCCGGCTTGGTACCCGAGGGCTCCTCGCGCTCGCGCGCCGCATCCGAGCTCGCCGAGATGTTCGCCAGGGCCGACGGCGAAACCGAGGCGCTGCCCGACAAGGGGCCTGACGCCGCAGCTCGCTCCGCGCTCGAGTTCCTTCGCAGGTTGACAGAATCGCTCGGGTTGGTAGAATAGTCTGCAGATAGCAAAACCTTCACGGTTTTAGGGGCGGACTTGCGCAAGCGACTCTGCCCTATTTTTATATTCACTCGCTATAGAAGACGGGTGATACCTGGGTCAATGACAGAACTGAGAAGCCCAGAATAATGGAGCCAGTTAGAAACCCTCGGGTTTGCGGGGCGGGATCGTGAAAGCGATTCTGCCCTATTTTTTGCCCCTATTTCTTGCATGCCTCAATGGCTTCCGCATTCGCTCCCCATTGGTTCAGAAAGGGTTCGGGGAAATCGTCGAGTTGATTGCGTCCCTCGCGTTTTGCAAAATAGAGCACAAGGCCCTCTAGCTCGAATTATTACATTTAGAACCCCGCCGCTCGTCCATCCCAGCTTGCCCAGAAAGCCCTCCCGCAATGTCCGTGTCCCAACGGATGGGTACCATTTATCAGGGTGCACCTGGGGCAACGGGCCGGCAGGCCCGCGCAAGGTCGCTCGCAGAACACGCAACATCAAACACGACAGAAGAGGCGAACGACAGATGCCGGACCCCGGACGACAGCACCGCGGAAGACGCGCATTCCGACCACAACCGAACAATCTTCGATCCTAGGCAGGCGCCCGCATGGGCGCCTTTTTCTTTTCAGGGACTTAGCTGAGAGCTAAGGCACGCGGCTCATGGCCGTTTCGTGGAGGCTCGACCAGCTCGACCCACCTCGACCCGTCTCCGTTCCCGTCGGGCGCGCAGATCGCCATCAGGCGGTTCAATCGTCGCGCAGACGAAGAGGCACACGGTGTCGCGTGGCGTGCCCGCGCGGTGCCGCACGGGAAGATTGGAGGAACCATGGCACGCACAGCCGAATGCGCCGCGCCCGAGGGAAACCAGGACCGCGACGAATGGATGACGGTGATCGAGATGCAGGAGTACATGAGGGCGAGCAGAAACAAGGCGTACGACCTCATCTGGTCGGGAGAGATCGACTCGTACAGGCTCGGAAGGAAGCTCCTGGTTTCGAGGGCGTCAGTGGACGCCTACATCGAGTCGAGGAGCGGAAGGAAATGACGGCGGCGACCGCCCCGGGAGCCGCCCGCGGCCGGGCACGCGAGGGAGCCTCGAGACGAAAGGAGCTCGAGGACGACCATGACCAAGAGCACTAGCAGGAGCCAGGTGAGGCTCATCGCATCGACCAACGCGATATTCGGAGCCGACGAGGCGTGCGCGATGCTGCGCATAAGCCGCGACGCAATGTACCGGCTCGCCAAGGACCCCGACGACCCGTTCCCGATCCGCTACATCGGCGGCAAGACGCGCGACGGCATCGTGCTGCACGACGAGCTCGTCGCATGGGTCGAGCGGAACAGCATCGTCGGCTCGCCTAGAAGGGGCTAGCACCGATGGCGGCCGCAGGCCCGAGGGGGCGAGACGGCCCCTCCCCGCGCGAGTTCGTGTCGGTACGGCATTTCATGATGGCGGACCTGGGCCTCTCCGGCCTTCCCCTGCTCGTCTACGCGCGCATCTTCGGCTTCTGCGACGCCGGGTGCGGCTACTTCGAGAGCAAGGGCAACCTGGCCCGCTTCCTCAACGTGCAGGAGCGCAGCGCCTACCGCGCCATCCGCGACCTTCTTGACCAGGGCCTCATCGAAGAATGCGGCGTGCACGCCCCGGCGCGCGGGCACGCCACCAAGCGGTACCGCATCGTGCGCGAGAGGCTGCCGCCCGGAGCGCTGGCAACCCCTGACGATTCGTCAGGGTTCCCGGCGCGAAAGGGTGACGAAATGACAGGGTTCGCCGCGAACAAGGGTGACGAACCGTCAGGGTTCGCAGCCCGAACCCCTGACGAGATGACAGGGAAACCCCTGACGATATGTCACCCGATAAGCAAAAGGGATAACGAGGACTTCAGAAGATAAGGAAGGGGCGCCCGATGGACCGAGCGGGAC
>OLPG01002060.1_pt1 | contig 15090 bp, 10 predicted proteins | sample 1672311 | NCBI WGS metagenome assembly OLPG01 (sample SAMEA3136670, study PRJEB25190) | human gut metagenome | biome: human gut; feature: human-associated habitat; material: faeces | place: Austria | collected 2013
CCATGGTCAACATCATCGAGTTCATCAAGATGATGGACGAGGTCGTGCCCGGCTTCGCCAGCCCCGAGACCCTGCTGTACAGCCCCGAGCTGAAGTTCTACTCCAACAAGGTCAAGATGGATACCGACCTGGAGACGAATATCGAGGGTCTGCACTGCCTGGGCGATTCCTCCGGCTGGACCCGCGGCCTGATGATGGCTTCCGTTATGGGCGTATTGATGGGCCGCAAGCTGATGGAAAAGCACGGCTTTTGATTTGTAAACACATACTTGGCAGCCGGCCTTCGGGCCGGCTGTTTTGGCACCCCTGCAGTTTTGCCGGGGTGCTAAATTTTTTACAAAATCTACCGTCTCTCCTGGATTGTATTTTCTTTGACAAAATGGTACACTATTCTTAATTAGTATCCCCTTAAAAGACCCTATCCGGGAGAGGGCTTTAAAGTCCAGTCATACATAAACGACTATACACATTTTTATATATAGACAAAGAGAGGGCATCATCGTGGCAGACGAACGCAAAGTATACCGCAGCCCGGCGCGTGCGCAAAGGGCTGCTTCCGGGGCCGGGCCGGCCCGGCAGCAGGGTGGGGCAGGTGTGCCGCCCCGTACACCCAAACAGCCGCCCAGAAAAACCAGCAAAAAACGCCGCAGTCGGGCTGTTTTGGGCCTCTGCGCCGCCTGTCTGGTGCTGGTCATTGTGCTGGCTGTGGTACTTACCCGCTGCTCGGCTGGTCCCACCGGGCCTGCCAAGGCAGACTTCGGCACCCCGGCGGCTGCCTGGCAGAAGAATGAACTGGGCTACTACTTTAATGAGAGCGGCGAGGCTATGCCTGCCGCCGTGCTGAAAGGCATCGATGTATCGAAATATCAGGGCGCGGTTGATTGGGAAAAGGCCAAGAGCAACGGCGTCGACTTCGCCATCATCCGCTGCGGTTTCGGCGGTGAGTGGGACGGCCAGGAGCAGGGATGGAACCAGGACGATCCCCAGTGGCGCCGCAACGCTGATGAGTGCACCCGTTTGGGCATCCCGTTCGGCGCGTACATCTACTCCTACGCTACCACCGAGGACGAAGCCCGCAGCGAGGCCGACCACGTTGCCCGCCTGCTGGGCCTGGTTGCCCCGCCGCAGGAGGGACTCGAGGACTACACCGCCGCGCCCTACCGGCTGTCCTACCCCGTCTACTACGACCTGGAGGATAAGAGCATCAGCGGCATCTTCCCGGACGAGATGGCCGCCATCACCAAAGCGTTTTTTGACCGCCTGACCGAGCTGGGCTACACCGGCGAGCAGGGCATCTATGCCTCGCTGAACTGGGTGCGCGCCCGCTTCAGTGATGCGGCGTTCGACCCCTGGCGCGAGAATCTCTGGATCGCCCGCTTTGCGGACGAACTGGGCTACACCGGCACCTACGATATGTGGCAGTGCAGCTATTCCGAGCCTGGCGCGGACTACGGTGTCGAGAGCGAGACGGTGGATATTGATTTCGTCATGCGGCCGTTTGCTTTCGGCGAAATTTCCAGCTGCAACGGCAAAACGGCCACGCCGACGCTGCTCAACGACACCCGCCAGACGGAGCTGCATCTGGACGGCAAGGATGCCTACGCGAATCTGACCACCAACCAGCCGGACGAGGAAAATGGCGGGCAGAAAATTTTCTGGACCACCAGTGACAAGAGTGTGGCGACCGTGGATAAGCACGGCCTTGTGCGCGCCAAGGCCGACAGCGGCGAGTGTACCATCACCGCCACGCTGGCCGACGGCACCGAGAGCATCCAGTGCCTTGTGCGGGTGGGCGACATCACCGTGCCCATTTTTGCCACCGGCTCCCTGGCGGGCCAGCGGGCCAACGACAACGTCAGCCTGGCCGATGTGGCCGCGCTGAAAGCCAGCACGCCGGATTCGATCCTCGTGGACGCGGGCGGCAGCCTGCACGGCACCACCGTGGCCAGCATGACCGGCGGCATGGATATGCTCAGCAGCTTTTCCGCTACCGGGTACGACCTGCAGGCCTTCGGGGCCGAGGATCTGGCCTACGGCATCTCCCGCCTGCGCAGCGACGCCAATATGGGAAGCGGTCCGTCGCTGGCTGCCAACTTGCGGGATTCTGACGGTGCAGCGATCTTCTACCGCTCTACCAGCTGGAACCGCAACCGCATCACCAACGGCATGAACTACGTAATCACCCGTGCGGGCTACCGCATCGGGTTCTTCTCGCTGGCCGATGCCGACACCGTCAACAACAAGATCAGCCTGGTCAACGAGGAAACGCCCTTTGCCAACGACCTGACCCAGACCGCCAGCGAACAGGTGGCTGCTTTGCAGGCCCAGGGCGTGGATGCCATCATCTGCATCGCCACCCCCGGCGTGGACACCGCCGCGCTGCAAACCACGCTGAAAGACCTGGGCGTGACCGCCATCGTGGACGGCAGCAGCAGCGCCAGCGGCCAGGATACTCTCTATCGCGCCGGTGCGGCGCTGGGACTGGACGGTGTGGCCCGCTTTGACCTGGTGTTCACCCAGGGCGGCGGTGTGGCCGTGCGTGGGGCCGACACTGTGACCGCCGATACGCTGCAGGCCAGCCGCTCCACCTGGGAGAGCCTGACCATCACGGCCGATGACACCCAGACCGGCGGCGATGCTGCCGACCCGGACAAGGACACCGAGGCTGTGGGCGGAAAGGATACCAGCACCCCCGCGGAGACGGTCGACGAAGCCCAGCAGCAGGGGGCCGAGGCCTACGCCTACGCCGCCGCCAAGCTGGCCGGGCTGGATGCCGACGACCAGAGCATCTACTACACGCCGCTGTTCACCTACGCGGCCAACCCGGACGCTGAAAAGACGATCAGCTTCGCCAACTATCTGGCGGCGCTGTATCAGGAAATCGCTGAGAACGACCGCGACCACTGGCCCGAGGGCTGGACCGGCAGCGAGTTCACGGCACTGGCAGGCAATGTGGGCGAGCCGGAGTACGGCGACATCAGCCGCGGCACGCTGCTGGACCTGCTGCCCAAGGCAGCCCGGGTGCAGCTGGTTTCGGTCAGCGCCGACACCGCCCGCACGCTGGCAGGCCTCGACGGTGTCTCCCGCACCTATCAGGAATCCCTGAGCGAGTACGAACCGGCAGGGGATACCGTGCTCATCGTTACCGACACCCAGACGTTGGCCGCCATCGGCACCGAAAATTACACGGTGCTGCGCGATTACGGCGATGTGTACTGGGATGTGCGCATGAACATCAACGATTTGACCGAGAACTTTACCACCGATTTCATCCTGCCCGAAGCCCCGCGATATGGCGTCGGACGGAATAACAAGTAAAAACGGCAGCGAGCCGTAAAATTTGATCGTAGAAGAATCTAAACGATTTTCTATGGGGAGGCGTATTCTATGAAGCTTACCTTTTTAGGCGCTGACCGTGAGGTTACGGGCAGCTGTACCCAGCTGGAAGCTGCAGGACATCGTATCCTGATCGACTGCGGCATGGAGCAGGGCCGTGACGTCTACGAAAACGCCGACCTGCCCTATGCCCCCGGCACCTACGAAGCTCTGCTGCTGACTCACGCCCACATCGACCACTCGGGCCGCATCCCGTACCTGTACAAAAACGGCTACCGCGGCCCCATCTATACCACCGATGCGACCCGCGACCTCTGCGCCATCATGCTGGAGGATTCCGCCCACATTCAGGAGCAGGAGGCCGAGTGGAAAAAACGCAAGGCCATGCGCAGCGGCGCCGAGATGATCGAGCCGGACTACACCGTCGAGGACGCGCAGAACGTCATGAAGCAGTTTGTGCCCTGCCCCTATGAGACGTGGCAGACGCTGTTCGACGGGCCAACCGGCAAAATCGAGATGCGCTTTACCGATGTGGGGCACCTGCTTGGCAGCGCGTCCGTCTCGCTGCGCATTGCGGAGCCGGGCCGCACGCCGGAGATCATCGTTTTCTCGGGCGACATCGGCAACACCCATCAGCCGCTCATCAAGGATCCGTCCAACCCGGGCCACGCGGATTACCTTGTCATGGAATCCACCTACGGGGACCGCAGCCACGGCCCGAAACCGGATTATATCGGCGATTTGAGCGCCGTGCTGCAATCGACGTTCGACAAGGGCGGCAATGTCGTCATCCCCAGCTTTGCCGTGGGCCGCACGCAGGAGCTTTTGTATTTTATCCGTCAGATCAAGGCCGAGGGCCGTATCAAGGGCCACGAAAACTTCCCGGTCTTCGTGGACAGCCCGCTGGCAAGCAAATCCACCACGATCTTCCGGGAAAACTTTGCCGAGTGCTACGACGACGAAGCCCTCGCCCTGGTGCAGAGCGGCCGGAACCCCCTGCAGTTCCCGGGTCTGCACGTCAGCGAGACGAAAGAGGAATCCATGGCCATCAACGGCGACCCGACGCCCAAGGTCATCATCTCCGCCGCCGGCATGTGCGACGCGGGCCGCATCCGACACCACTTAAAATATAACCTCTGGCGGCCCGAGTGTACGGTGCTGTTCGTCGGCTACCAAAGCCCCGGCACCTTAGGCAACGCGCTGGTCAACGGTGCGCAGGAGGTCAAGCTCTTTGGCGAGCCGGTGCAGGTCAGGGCCCGCATTGCGCAGCTGGGCGGGCTTTCGGGTCACGCCGACAAGGACGGGCTGGAAGCCTGGCTCCGCGCCTTTGACGAAAAGCCGAAGTTCGTCTTTGTCAACCACGGCGAGGACGCCGTCGCCGAGCACTGGGCCAACCATCTGAAGGAGGAGGGCTACGAGGCCGACGCCCCCTACAACGGCTCGATCTGGATCGCCGCCGAGGGCCGCGTCGCCTGCGCCGAGGTCGGCAACACCCAAAAGATCATCAAGACGAAATCCGCCGAGACCGTGCGCACCAGCGCGGCCTATGACCGTCTGGCCAACATGGGCCAGCGCCTGCTGGAGGTCATCCGCCACAACCAGGGCGGGGCCAACAAGGACCTTGCAAAATTTGCCAGCCAGATCGCTGCGCTGTGCGACAAATGGGATCGATAACATTGACAAAAGCAAAAGGAATATGGAAGACGCTGCCCGCACCCCTGCGCGGCGCGGCGACCCTGCTGGCAGTGCTGGCGCTGGCCGCGCTGCTGACAACGGTGCGGCACAATGCCAGCGCCTACCTGACCGGCGTGTGGGATACAGGCTCCCAGACGCTCGTCTATGGCCGCATCCACCAGATGGAGCAGGGGCAGCAAGCCCCCGGCGGCTTTCTGGGTGTCTACACCGACGATTGGAGCGACGACACGAACCGCGCACTGTTCCGGGACGACACTCCCACCGACGCGGCGGCGTTCCACCCCTACACCCACCAGTCGGGCTTGCAGGGCTGGCTGTTCGGCAGGGTCAACCGTCTGCTGCGGCACCGGCTGCCCGACGGTCTGGCGCGGGAGACCGCCCTCTACTGGCTGAACAGCACGCTGTTCTACGCGGCGGAGCTGCTTGCGGCGCTGGCCGTGTGGGAAGAATTCGGCCCGCTGGCGGCAGCATTCGGGTTTGCGTCGGTGCTGCTGGCCCCCTGGCTGCAGCGCGGCATGAAGGACCTGTACTGGTGCCTCTGGACCTGGCTGCTGCCGCTGCTGGCGGCGCTTTGGCTCTGCCATTGCACCCGCGTGCGCGGCAAAACGCCCCGCGGGTGCTGGCCGCTGGTGGCCGCCGCCTGCATGGTGCGCTGCATGTGCGGGTTTGAATTTATCACAACATTTTTGATCCTGTGTGAGATCCCGCTCTGCTACGCGGCAGCCAAGGCGTATTTTGTACGGCGCGACCCGCACGGCGCGCTCGTCTGGCTGGGCCGCACCGTCGGGGCGGGTGTCTCGGCGCTGGGCGGTGTGACTGCGGCGCTGGCGCTTTGGTTCGCACAGGAATGGCTCTGCTTCGGCAGCGCGGCGGACGCCTGGCAGAACATGACCCGTGCCGTCACGGACCGCGTCAGCCTGACGGACGGCGCGGTGCGGGACGTGAACGTGCCGCAGGTGCTCGCGCAGTATTTCCGTGAGAGTACGGAGCCGCTTTTGCAGCTCGGGCCCGTCAGCGTCACGGCATGGCAGCTGCTGCTGTTTGCGCTGCTGGTCGGCGCGGTGAGCGTTGTTGCCTGCCTACGCCGCGGCACGGCGGCGCAGCTGGTGCCACCGTGCATCGTCTGGGGGCTGGGACTGGCGGCCCCGGCGTCCTGGATGGTGCTGTCCAAGGCGCACGCTGCGATCCATACCCACCTTATACCGATGCTGTGGCACTTTGCGTTTGTGCCGATCAGCTGTATGCTGCTGCCGGTGCTGGCAAAACTCATGATCCCGGGGAGGAAAAAAGACCTTGTGGCATCCCATTAAACACTACAAAACGATCCGCCATCACAAAATGCTGGTGATGAAAAACTGCTTCCGCTGCGGGCTGTACTGGCAGGGCCTGACCCACGATTTAAGCAAGCTGGCCCCCGTGGAGTTCTGGGCCGGGGCCAAATACTGGCAGGGGACGTGCAGCCCCAACAACGCCCAGCGCCAGGCCGAGGGCTACAGCGCCGCCTGGCTGCACCATAAGGGCCGCAACAAGCACCATCTGGAATACTGGATCGACTACGCGCCGGACGGCGACCATGCCATGGCCGGTATGCGGATGCCCGCCCGCTACGTGGCTGAGATGGTCTGTGACCGCATTGCCGCCAGCAAGAACTATAAGGGCGACAAGTACACCGACGCCGCGGCGTGGGAGTACTATGACCGCAGCAGGGACCACTACATCCTGCACCCCGAGACCCGCAAGGAGCTGGAGACCTGCCTGCTGATCCTGCGCGACGAGGGCGAGGACGCCTGCTTCCGCTACATCCGCACCGAGCTGCTCGGCAAAAAAGCATAAGAAATAGACCCCCGCAGCGTCAGGTGCTGCGGGGGTCAGTGTTTTATGTAGGTTGAGTTCCGTCATTGCCGGCGGGAACGTCTGCATCGGAGGTGTTCTCCGGGGGCGTGGGTGTCGGCTCCGCAGTCGGCTCGGGGGGTGTCGGTGTCGGCTCTGTAGTCGGCTCAGGGGGTGTCGGCGTCGGCTCAGTTGACTCCGGGGGAGTTGGTGTCACCTCGGGCGTCGGGGACGGGGTGGCCGTGACCTCGGGGGTCGGCGTCGGCGTGGTCTCCACATAGCTGTCACTCGTGCTCTCGCTGTCGGCGGGCTCCTCCGTCGGCTCGGGCGTGGCCGTCGCCGTGGCGGTGCTGGAGGAGCTGACCACCGGCACCGTGTAGACCACGGCGTCCTTGTCGCCGGTGTGCTTCGGGATCGTCGTCAGCGCGGGGCGGTCATCCTCGGTAATGTAGCTGTGGGTGCGGATGTAGTTGAACAGCGCGTCCATCGCCGTGCGGGTCAGATGAATGCCGTCGCTCGTCTCCACATAGCCGCTCTTGGCGTAGCCGGTGACGGAATCCTTCAACACCTCGGCGCTGTTCAGGAACTTCCAGCCCTTCTCCTGGCACATTTCGACGAGCGCTTTGTTGTACTCGTCCACCTGGGTCTGGGTCAGGCTCTGGTTGGAGTGCTGCTGCCCGATGGGCGGGATGGCGTTGACGATGATGTCCACGCTGGGGTAGGCGGTGACGATGGCCTCGATGCCGGTCTGGTAGTTTTTGACGAAGTCCGCGGCCTTATAGCCGGGGTTCAGGTCGTTCGTGCCGAAGGTCAGGATGACCCGGCGCGGCTGCAATTTCGCCACGGCCTGGGGCATCGTGATGTAGCCGGACGAAGTGCTTACCTGCACGCAGGCAAAGGTCGCCAGGCTCTTGGCGGTCATGCCCACCGAGCCGATGGCGTTGTCGTAGCTGCAATAGTCGAACATGCGGTACATGCGGGCTGTGTTGCTGTCGCCCAGAAACAGCGTCTCGTCCACATAGCTGTCGCCCGCGTCGGCGCTCTGCTCAAGGATCGTGGAGGTGTAGGCCTGGGTATCGATGGTGTTTTCCTCTTTATTATAGCCGCTCTCGACGACCATGGACGCGCTGTCCACGGTGGACACGCTCTGGGCGTCCGCGCCGCCGAGGTCGATGCCGCCGATGAGCACCAGCGAGATGCCGACGCTGACCAGCAGCATGACGCTGCACAGAGCCAGCACCAGATACATCTTGCTGCGCATATCCAGCGCTTTTTTCTTTTGTGATTTGGTTTTGCCTGCCATGAAAGGCTCCTTTCGCGTGGGAGCATGGAGTGTTTACACAATATGTAAGTCCATTTTACACCATTTCCCACCGGAACGCCAGTCTTTTTGCAATTTTTACATAATTTGCCGCAAAACAAAAACCCCGCCGAAGCGGGGGTAAACAGAAATGAGGATGGCTGTGTTAAAAGGCTTCCTCCTCATCCGGCCCTGCGGGGCCACCTTCCCCCCAGGGGGAAGGCTTTGGGAGAATCATTCCTTCGGCAGCAGATGTGCCTTCTCCAGGGCGGGGCGCAGGGCGATGTACAGGACAACAGCGCAGACGGTGGAGAGCAGGGAGTTGACCAGCGTCACACCGCTGGCGATCTTGGTCACGACGGAGACGAACTCCGCGGGCTGGCCAAAGATGTACAGGTTGCGGAAGTAGCCGATGAACGGGTCGGTGAACACGTTGACCAGCAGGCCGCTGAAGGCCGACGCCGTGACGGCGGCCACGTACTTGAGCTTGCTGCCGGTGGGGAAGGTCCTGAGGTGGATGACCTTGTGGGACACCGCGCCGCAGACCAGACCGATGATGAATTTCAGAATAAAGGTCGTGATGGCGTAGCCCGGGTCACCGGCGACAACGTCGGCCAGCGCCAGGCCGATGGCACCGGCCAGACCGCCGGACACACCGTCCAGCAGCATGGCGGTCAGCGCCGTGAAGGTGTTGCCCAGATGGAAGCTGGACCCCGTGCCAAAGACGTTCGGGATGCGGAAGAACTCATACGCGACAAAGCTCATCGCGGCCATGATGCCGATGATGCTGATTTTCTGCACGGTGAATTTCGTTTTGGTCAGCGCTGCGATCAGCAGTGCCAGGGCTGCTACGACGAACAGCAGCAGCCACATCGTTGCGGTAGACATAGTTTTGTACACCTCTATTGACATTTTCCTTCCGGGAAGGTATGTTTTTATTATACTGATTTCTGGCTCTGAATAAATGCTCAGTTTTTAAATTTTTTATGGGGCCAGTGTGGAGGACTGTTATGATAGAGTTGGATGCCGACCAAAAAACGCCGCTGTATGAGCAGCTGTACGCCGCCCTGGCGGATGAGATCCGCACCGGCCAGCGCGCACCCGGAACGCCGCTGCCGGGCCGCCGCACGATGGCTGCGCAGCAGGGCGTCAGCGTCAACACGGTGGACGCCGCCTACCAGATGCTGGCCGCCGAGGGTCTGGCCGAGCCGCGCCCCCGCAGCGGCTTTTATGTGCAAAAGACCTACGGCATGCTGCACAGCCGCGCCCGCCGCGCACCCGCCGCCCCTGCACCGCAGCCGCCCGCCGCGCCGCAGCCGGTCTACGACCTGTCCACCGGCAGCGTGGACACGGCGCTGTTCCCGGCGCGCAGCTGGGGACGCATCCAGAAGGAGCTGCTTTACCAGCGGCCCGAGCTTTTACAGCGCGGCGAAATGCAGGGCGACGCCCCGCTGCGCACACAGATCGCGGAATATTTGTCGGTGTACCGCGGTGTGGAATGCACGCCGGAGCAGATCGTCGTCGGCGCGGGCATTGAGTATCTGCTCGGGTGCCTGGCGCACCTGTTCAGCGACGGCATGGCGGCCATCGAGAACCCCGGCTACTTCCGCACGCGGACGGTCCTGCAGAACAGCGGCATTCCCTGCACGCTGGTGGACATTGACCGCGAGGGCCTGCCCGCCGACGCGCTGGAAAAAAGCGGCGCAAACCTCTGCTATCTGACGCCCAGTCATCACTTTCCGACGGGTGTTACGATGCCTGCGACCCGCCGCGCCCAGCTGCTGGCCTGGGCAGCGGCCCGGCCCGGGCGGTACATTTTGGAGGACGACTACGACTCGGAGTTCCGCTTTGATACGCGCCCGCTGCCCAGTTTGCAGGGCATGGCGGGCCCGGACGGCCCGGTGGTCTACCTGACGACGTTTTCAAAAAGCCTGGCCCCGGGCATCCGCATTGCCTGCATGGTGCTGCCGCAAAGCCTGCTGGCGCGCTATCGCCGGGATTTTGCGACCTACGCCAACACGGTCAGCCGCTTTGAGCAGCAGACGCTTTGCGAGTTCATGGCGGGCGGGTATTTCACGCGGCATCTTGCCCGGATGCGCCTTGCCTACAAGCGCCGCATGGAGGCGTTTGCGGCAGCGCTGCGCGCGGCGCTGCCGGGCGTGGAGCTGGACGGCGTACACAGCGGGCTGCATTTTCTGCTGACGCTGCCGGGAGCCGGCGGCGAGCGTGCCATGGTCGCCGCCGCGGCACAGCAGGGCGTGCGGCTGCGCGGCCTGAGTGAGTATTATCTCGCCCGGCCCGAGCTCTGCCGGGCGGATACCGTGGTAGCGGGGTACTCGGCCCTGAAGGAGGACGATGTGGAGAAGGTGGCGCAGGCGCTGGCGAGGGCGTGGCTATCGTGAATGCCCCTGTAGGGGCCGGGCATGCCCGGCCCGCAGCCTAACGGTTGAATCCCCCTTAACGGTTTGCTTTGTAGGGAGGGGTCTTGACCCCTCCGCCACCTCCCGGGAAACTGCCGTCAACGGTATATCCGTAGGGGAGGGATTCATCCCTCCCGTGTACCTCCCGTCGCCGCTCACATCCGCGGGGCGTCGGGGACGCCGCCCCCTACAGCGGCGATCCGTAAACCTTCCGCCGCCGCACACGCCTGCGGGCGGATATGGAATCCGCCCCTACGCACAAACAAAGCCACCCTGTAGGGGCCGGGCATGCCCGGCCCGCAGCCTTGCCATTGCCGCCCGTTTATCTTTCGCATCGCAGGGAGCGGTCTTGACCGCTCCGCGGGCGGATAGGAAATCCGCCCCTGCGCACAAACAAAAGCCGCTGCCCATGTGCATTCCACAGGCAGCGGCTTTCTATTTTTCAATCAAGTTTTCAATCTAGTTTTCAATCAAGGCTTATTCATACAGCGGGAACTTCTTCGTCAGCTCCTCGACCTTGCTGGCGACCTCGTCCTTCTTGTTCGCAAAGTCAAACACGCAGTCTGCAATGCAGTCGGCGATCACCTTCATCTCGTCGGGACCCATGCCGCGGGTCGTGACGGCGGGGGTGCCGATGCGCACGCCGCTCGTCACAAACGGGCTGCGCTTCTCGCCGGGGACGGTGTTCTTGTTCGCGGTGATGTGCACCTCGTCCAGATTGTGCTCCAGCTCCTTGCCGGTGCAGTCCTCGTCGGTCAGGTCGATCAGCAGCAGGTGGTTGTCCGTGCCGCCGGAGACCAGCTTCACGCCGCGGGTGGTCAGCTCGGCTTCAAGCGCCTTCGCGTTCTCAACGATTTTGCGGGCATACTCCTTGAACTCCGGCTTCAGCGCCTCGCCAAAGCAGACGGCCTTCGCGGCGATGACGTGCTCCAGCGGGCCGCCCTGCGTGCCGGGGAAGATGGCGGAGTTGATGCGCTTGATGATATACTCGTTGTTCGTCAAAATCAGGCCGCCGCGGGGGCCGCGCAGCGTCTTGTGGGTCGTGGTGGTGACCACGTCGGCGTAGGGCACGGGGCTCTGGTGCTGGCCGCCTGCGACAAGACCCGCAATGTGCGCCATATCGACCATCAGCATCGCGCCGTAGCCGTGGGCGATCTCGGCCAGCTTCTCAAAGTCGATGGCGCGGGGATAGGCCGATGCACCGGCGACCAGCAGCTTGGGGCGGACCTTCGCGACCTGCTTGGCCAGTGCGGCGTAGTCGATGCGGCCATCCTCGGCGGAGACGCCGTAGGAGACAAAGTTGTAGTTCTTGCCGCTCATGTTCACGGGGGAGCCGTGGGTCAGGTGGCCGCCCTGGGACAGATCCATGCCCATGACGGTGTCGCCGACGTTCAGCAGCGCAAAGTAGACGGCCAGGTTGGCCTGTGCGCCGGAGTGCGGCTGGACGTTGGCATACTTCGCGCCGAACAGCTTGCAGGCGCGGTCAATGGCGATCTGCTCGACCTGATCGACGTACTGGCAGCCGCCGTAATAACGGTGGCCGGGGTACCCTTCCGCGTACTTGTTCGTCAGCACGCTGCCCATGGCCGCCATGACGGCGGGGGAGACGATGTTCTCGCTGGCAATCAGCTCAATGTTCTGCCGCTGGCGGCCCAGCTCACGCTGCATAGCCGCGCCCAGCTCGGGGTCGTAGCGCTCCACAAAGCCGATGGTGTCGATGATGTCCTTGTACATACTGCTTTCCCTCCTAATATATGTGCTGTCCACGGCGGGAAGCGGCCGCGGGCGGATACTATAGGCGCCCGTCGTTCCCGCCGCCGAGCATCTCCCTTACAGCGTCCCCTTGGTGGACAAAACGCCGTCGATCCGCGCATCTGTGCGCGTCGCGGCGTCCAGCGCCTTGGCAAACGCCTTGAACATGGCCTCCAGCTTATGGTGGTCATTCTCCCCGTAGAGCACCTTCAGATGCAGGTTCATCATGGCGCTGTACGATACGGCGTAGAAAAACTCCCGCGCCATCTGGGTGTCCATGCCGCCGCAGCTCTGGCCTGCAAAGCTGGCGTCGTACACAAAGTAGGGCCGCCCGCCCAGATCGACGGCGCAGAGTGCCAGCGTCTCGTCCATCGGCAGCATGCAGCTGCCGTACCGCACCAGCCCGGCCTTGTCGCCCAGCGCTTCTTTTATGCCCGTGCCCAGCGCAATGCCGATGTCCTCAATTGTGTGGTGGCAGTCTACGTCCAGGTCGCCGCGGCAGGTGACGCTTACATCAAACAGGCCGTGGCGGGCGAAGCCGTCCAGCATGTGGTCAAAAAAGCCGATGCCCGTGTGCAGGTCGGCCCTGCCGGTGCCGTCCAGGTCAATCGTCAGCGTGATCTGTGTCTCCCGCGTATTGCGGGTGACCGTTGCGGTGCGTGCCATAGGAATCCCCCTCTTTAGTGCTTTAAACTAACTATAGCACGTTGGGGCATGTGCGTCAACATTTTCTTAGCCTTCCCCCGAGGGGGAAGGTGGCCTCGCAGGTTTATAAAATTCTCCTCAATTTATTTACGAAATCGCAACACTTTTCCCGGCGGCAGGCACTACAATAGAATTATGATTCAAAAGTGTCTTTTTTGAAAGGACAAGCACCACCATGGCAAAAATAATCGGAATTGACCTGGGGACTACCAACAGCTGTGTGGCGGTGGTCGAGGGCGGCAAGCCCGTCGTCATCCCCAACGCCGAGGGGCAGCGCACGACGCCCTCTGTCGTCGCGTTCACCAAGGTGGGAGAACGGCTGGTGGGCGAGCCCGCCAAGCGCCAGGCCGTGACGAACGCTCCCCGCACCGTGTCCAGCGTCAAGCGGCTGATGGGCAGTGAGACCCGCGTGCCCATCGACGGAAAATGCTACACGCCGCAGGAGCTGAGCGCCCTCATCCTGCAAAAACTGAAGGCCGATGCCGAGGCGTATCTCGGTGAGCCTGTCACCGAGGCGGTCATCACCGTGCCCGCCTACTTTAACGATGCCCAGCGCCAGGCCACGAAGGACGCCGGGCGCATTGCCGGGCTGGACGTGCGCCGCATCATCAACGAGCCGACGGCCGCGGCACTGGCCTACGGGCTGGACAATGGCCGCACCCAGACCGTCATGGTCTACGACCTCGGCGGCGGCACATTTGACGTGTCGCTCATCCGCATCGGCGACGGCATCGTGCAGGTGCTCTCGACCTGCGGCGATAACTTTTTGGGCGGCGACGACTTTGACGAGCGCATCGTCAACTGGCTGGCAGACCGATGCAGGGCCGAACACGGCGTGGACCTGACGAATGACCGCGTGGCGATGCAGCGCCTGCGCGAGGAGGCCGAAAAGGCGAAAAAAGAGCTTTCCAGCGCGAAGCAGACCGACATCAATCTGCCGTTCTTCACGATGGCGGCAGACGGTGCACTGCACCTGCAAACTACGCTGACACGCGCTAAATTTGAGGAGCTTTGCGCCGATTTGATCGAGCGCACCGCCCTGCCCGTGCGCAACGCCCTGAGCGACGCACGCCTTTCGGCCAGCGACCTGGATCAGGTTTTGCTGGTCGGCGGCTCGACCCGCATCCCGGCGGTGCAGGCCAAGGTCGTGCGGATGACCGGTCTGGAGCCGTCCAAATCGCTGAACCCCGACGAGTGCGTTGCACTGGGCGCGGCGGTGCAGGCCGGACGTCTGGGCGGCGAGATGCTCTCCGGCCCCGGCGAGGATCTGCTGCTGATGGACGTGACCCCGCTGACCCTTTCCATCGAGACCGTCGGCGGCGTGGCAACGCATTTGATCGAGCGCAACTCCACGATCCCGACGCGGTTCAGCAAGGTATTCACCACCGCCGCGCCGTTCCAGAAAACGGTGCAAATTAAAGTGCTGCAGGGCGAGCGCGAGTTTGCCAGGGACAATAAGCTGCTGGGCACCTTCACGCTGCGCGGCATCAAGCGCGCCTGGGCGGGCGTGCCGAAGATCGAGGTCACGTTTGACATCGACGCCAACGGCATTGTCAAGGTCAAGGCGCGCGACATGGACACCGGCAAGCAGCAGAGCATCACGATCTCGGGCACATCGAACCTGACCGAGGACGAGATCAAACGCGCCAAGGAGAACGCCGCCGCCTTTGCCGGGCAGGACAAGGAGCGCAAGGCCGCGCTGGAGGCGCTGAACGCCGGCGAGGCCGCGCTTTACCGCGTGAACACTGCGCTGGGCAGCAAGGCCGGCAAGGCGCTGGACCGCGAGACCCGTACTAAAATCAAAGAAGCAGAAAGAACGCTGGAGCGCGTTCTGAAGCACAAAAAGGCCGACAAGCTGTCCCCCGTGGACGTGAATGCCATCAACACCGCACGGGAGGCGCTTTCCGCTGTGGCCGCCCCGCTGGTGGCCCGGTGGGAGAGCGAGAAGGCGTAAAACGAGGCGGCAGCCGCAGGGTCCCCGGGGCGATGCTTAGCATCCTTGGCCCCCTCTGCGAGGGGGCTCCGCCCGCAGGCGGTGGGGGAGAGAACTGT
>OLPG01002063.1_pt1 | contig 15077 bp, 12 predicted proteins | sample 1672311 | NCBI WGS metagenome assembly OLPG01 (sample SAMEA3136670, study PRJEB25190) | human gut metagenome | biome: human gut; feature: human-associated habitat; material: faeces | place: Austria | collected 2013
CGGCGGGCAGACGGCAACGCAGGCAGCGAACCGTCTGCAACCCGGCGCGTACGCCGATTCGCCTATTGCCTGGTCAGCGGGCGAAAGCGTCATCATGCTGGCCGAACCCGAGTCGCCGCGCGCGCCGCGGCCAAGCGAAGTGCGCGCCGAACGCGAGCACCGCGAAGCCGTGAAGGCGCGCTGGACGGAAGCGGGCAAGGAACGTACGGCCAAGCGTCGCGAAGCCACGCGAGCAGGAGCGCACGCGAGCGGCGCTGCATCGGCCAGCATCAGCGCCAGCGATAGCGCCGACGTAACCGCTAGCGAGGCGCCGAAAGCTGGCCGCCACGCCACCACGCCCGAAGTGGCCCCCAGCTTCGGCAAACGCGGCAAGCACGAAAAAGACGACAACTAGCAAGATGCCCCGTCCGTTCGGGGCATCTTCGTTTTAAGAAGGCATCGGCGGGCGCTCGCTCGGGCGATTCTTCCGCAGCCCCCTGCCAACCGGCGTTTGACCAGCATTTTCACCCAGCGAGGTTTTTCAAGCGCGAGTGCTACTCCAGCAGCCAGCGGGGGTTTTCCAGGTAGCGGTAGGCGCACACTTTCGTGCCGGGAATCTGTTCGTCCGCCAGACCGGCGGGAAGGGCGTCGCGATAATGGTTGCGCGTCCAGCCGACCATCTGCAAGCGGCGCAGCATCGAAAGCGCACAGGCCAGGTCAAGGACAGAATCAGGCAATTCGGTAACGATGCGATACGAACGCGATGGGTCGACCGTGCGTTCAAGCGTAGCGCCCGGCACGAACCGCGTGCACGCGCACGACCAGGAAGTTTGCCCGGCGGTTGCCTTATTGCTAGCGCGCTACTTTGATTTGTGCTATACTGCTAGCAACTGAAAGGAGTCTACTATGGGCGCATCGATGGTGCAAATCAACACGCGTGTTCCCGCCGAGCTAAAAGAACAGGGCGACTTGGCGCTGGCGCGGGCCGGCTACACACCGGCGCAGGCGGTGCGCGCCCTCTGGGAGTACGCCGTCGTGCACATTCACGAACCGCAGGCGATTCGCAACGTGCTGCAGGAAGAGAGCGCGGAGCCTGAAGATCCGACGGCAGTTGAGAGCAATCCATTCACCGAATGGAAAACAGCCGCGCATGCCGCTTTATGCGAAAGAATGGGCATTTCGATGAGCACCGGCTCATCGAATATTCCGTTCGATGAGCTCAAAGAACTTGCGTATCTTGAGCGTTCCGAACGATTGGGGCTGTAATGGATTCGAATACCACCATCCTCGTCGATACCAATGTCTGGCTCGATTACTATGCGCTGAATCGAACAGGTGGCGCAGAGGCCGCAGAGCTGCTAGGCTTCGCATTCTCGCACGGCATCAAACTGCTCTATCAGGCCGACATCATAAAGGACGTGTTTTACCTCGTTTCGGCTACCATAAAGCGAATCGCTCGCGAAGAGAAAGGAGCGCTATCCCCAAGCGACGCAACGGCGGCAAACGAATTCGCGTGGAGCGCCGTAAATCATATGCGGGAAAATGCGTTCGCCATAAGCATCGGGCAATCCGACGTATGGTACGCGGCAAAAATGCGCAGCGTCCACGGCGATTTCGAGGACAACCTTGTGCTTGCCGCCGCAGAACGCGCAAACGCAACATACCTAGTCACGAACGACGAACAGCTTATCAAGCACGCCCCCGTCACCGCGCTCACCCCGCACGACGCGCTTGTGTACCTGCAGGCAAAAATGGAATAGCAGCGCTCCAAAGAGGCCCTTGCTTTCCTTGGAGCGCTGCTTACAAAAGCGATGGCTCTGTTAGACCAGCATGCAACAACATGAATCAGCCGCTAGGAAGACCGGCCAAGGAGCCCGTTTACTTGCGGTTAAGAGTCCACATGTCAATTGTGGTCTAGCAGAGCCAAAGCGACAGAGCTTTCGCCGGTTTGCTTACTTCAGCAGCTTGATGCTGATGGCTTTTGCGGGGCAGGCTTCCACGCAGGCGCCGCATTTGCTGCATTCGGGAATGCGCATCGTGTGCGGGTCAAGCTGCTCGGGACATGCGTCCACGCACGTGTGGCAGTCGACGCCGCGGCTACGCAGGCACGTGTCGGCCTTCACGCGCGGGCGCAGCGTGACGTTGAGGTTCGACAGCAGGCTTACCAGCGCACTGATGGGGCAGATTTTGCTGCACCATTTGCGCAGCACGGTGACTTCCAGAAGCAGGATAATCGGGAAGATGATAAGCGCCCAGGTGGGCTCGTCGAACTGAACCAGGTTCCACAGGCCGATGATGGTGGCGAACGTCAAACCCACGGGGCAGATGAGGCAAAACACCGGAAAGCCGAACACGGCCGCGGAAGCCAGCGTGCCCACCAGCACCGCATGGCGACTGTCAAGCTGCACGCCGTCGCGCTTGCCGCCCACCGGCGCCAGCGCTTTGCCGCACGTTGTTGCACCCGGGCAAGCGGAGCACGAATGGCTCGGCTTGCTTTTGGAATCGCTCGTCGCTTTCGAACTCTTTTTCTTCGGACGGAAAAACTTTTGCAGCCAGGGAACGGGGCACATCCAGGCGCAGAACGCTTTGCCGACCAGGGCAATCAGCACTACCACCAGCGAAAACAACAACAGCGGGTGCAGCATGACACCCTTTGCGCCCGCCATGGTTTCCAGCGCGCCCAGCGGGCAGATGGCCGATATCTGTTGGATGCCAAACGCCGACGGCGTGCCGATGCCCACATGGAACGCAATCCCCACCAGCACAAACGCCACACACGCAAGCGCCACCCAGCCGCGCGCCGTACGGAACGGAGACTTCGCGCGGTGATGTTGCTGCGTCTTATCAGTGCGCTGTGAAGGCGAAGAGGGACCCACGCTCGCGTTGCGGTCATCGTCGGCGGCCTCTGCCGCGTTCGCGTTTTGGGCAGCGGTAACGACCCCAGCTTGTGCGGTCGCACCCGATTGAGGCGAGTTCGGCGTGGCGCCATTTCGCGTTTCGCAAGCTGCATCCGTGCGGCCAGCCGAATTCAGCTGCTCTTCTGTTTCTTCCTTGCTCATCGCCTAGGCCTCCTTCCCTGCTGCTCGAACGTTGATGCCGCGATCAGTGCCGCCGGCGAACGTGAGGTAGCTGTTCGACGGGCACGCGTTCTCACATGCGCCGCAGCCGTTGCATTTCGCCTGGTCAACAATGGGGCGGTTCGCGTCATCCATGGTTATGGCGCCGTAGGGGCATGCGCCGGCGCACACTTGGCAACCGCCCTGGATCCACGCGATGCATCGTTCGCGGTCCACTACCGCCACGCCGATGATCTGCGACGGGTCGTGTGCGCCAACAATGGAGCCCGCCGGGCACACGTCTTCGCACACGCCGCAAAAGTCGCACAGCCCGCGATGGAAATCCATGATGGGAGTACGCCAATTCAGCACGCCGTCCTCAAGCACGCCCGTGCGCAGGCAGCGCTGCGGGCAAGCGGTTTCGCACCGATTGCATTTCAGGCACGTAGCGCGGAAATGCGCTTCGTCCTGCGCGCCGGGCGGACGCAGCAGCCCGCGGTCCTCGCCTTCAAGTGCGTACGCCGCGCCACCGACCGCGAACATGCTTGCAACCGCGCCCGCCGCCGCAAGCGCACCGCGGCGCGTGATGCTCAGATGATCGCCCATGAGCATTCCTTTCTCGTCTTCGCCGAAAGCCGCGTCCCCATCGCGACCGTACTTCGCATCCCCAAGCCTGCCCGAAGGGGCGCGGGCATGAAATAGCGAGGCGTTGACTATTTCGCCAAACGCCTCGTCAATAATTAGGTAATTCGCGCAAAAACGCACGTCAGAGCCTGATGATAGAAGCCCCCTACGCCGCCTTTTCGCCTGCCAGCTCTTGCAGCACGTCGAGTTCGTCGGCGATGACGTCGGTTTCTATGTGCACGAAGCCGCGCGTCACCTTCGACACGCCGCGATAGAAGCGCGTTTCCGCCACATCGAGCACGGCGTCGCACAGGTCGTCGACCCAGTTCAGCTGGTGCTGCGCATGGAAGTTGGACGCCGTTTGCGCCAGGTCGCGCGCGCGGTCGAAATCCGATGCCAGCAGCGCCGCGTTCGTGCGCTCGATAACCGTGGCCAGAAACTCGAACTCGAACGACACGTGATCTTCCGGCACGTGCAAATCGGCCTGCGGCTGGATGCGCTGCTCGCAGTACATTTTGTACACGCCGTCGCGCGCCTCCTGCATCATGAGCCCGAGTTCGCTGGTGAACACGCTTTCGAACGGCGTGGCAGCGAACGTCTCGTAGTTGCCAGCCGCCAGAAACGTGTGCGCATAATCGCAGGCCAGCGCCTGGCGCGTACCGGAATTCGCATGGCGAAGATAGCGGTGCATGTCTTCGTAGCCCTCGGCGATAAGCGCGTTGTCGCCCGCCATGCCGGCGAAATCCATGCCCGCCAGATGATCGACCTGCTGCTGCGTCAGCTCGCGGAAGAACAGTTCGGCCAGCATGCGGTAATAGGCTGCTCGCCCCGCATTCACCTCGATGAGCTGGGAAATCAGCTCGTCGCGCTCAGATTGCGCCTTCGTTTGCGACGCCTGCGCCGCTGCTTGGTTTTCAATCATCTTGCTACCTTTCTCGAACAGCGCAGACGTTTACCGCCGCGCCACCGCTTTCTCGCGCCGTCGCTTTCTTTTCGCTTAGCCAGCCGAACTGGGTGACGATGCCGGCGACAAGGGCACTACCGATGTCACCAAAATGAGGGAAACGGCTTTTCGCCGCCTTCGCCTTGGCGATCCCAGCTTCATTCCCTGTCGCCTTTCGCCAGCCAGCAATCGATGCACTCGCGGTTCGCATTCGCCAAGGGGAGGGAGAGGAGGAAGTATGCGAATACGAACCGCGAAAGCGTCGATGGCCGGCAATTGCAGAAAACCGCGAGGCAAGTCGAGGCACGAATGGACTCCGTGACGCCCTTTCGCACCAACCGGCTTCAAAAAATCGCTCATGTATGTGATTTAACAAGCGCAAGACAGGAATCAAAAATTTGCCGATAACGTTTCCCCAGTTCAGAAGCTTGCTGATTTATTGGATACCAGCAACATTGTCAGCAAATCACATACATGAGCGATTTTGCCTACGCTCGACGGTGGTACCAACCAAACCCGACGCCGGGCGCAGCGCCCGCGTGCAAGTGTCAGCGCCGCGCCCGCCAGCGGGGCGGGAATGCCCGGGTGGGCATTCCCGCATTCCCGCGCTTGGTTACAGCACGTTCAGGAACAGGTTCGCAATCGGGACCGTGATGAGCCACATGATACAGCGGTAGCTCACGGCGCCCACGAATGCGCAGGCCACAGAACCGCCCGCCGCAGCCATCAGGCTGCCGGGGTTCTTGCCCGCAAGCGCGCCGCACACGGCCGGCACCACGCCGGCGCCGATGACGGCAACCGCAAGCAGCGCCCACTGCACGCCGTCGGCGGGACCTGCCCACAGCACGTAGGCCGCTGCGCCCACGGCGCCCAGCGCGCCGCCGATCAGCAGCGCGCGGCCGTACGGCGTCACGTCGGCGTCCTTGGCCTTCGCGGCCACGACCACCAGGTACGCGGCGATGCCCTCGGGCACGGCCGTCAGCAGGTAGCCGAGCGGCAGCAGCTGGCTGCACCAGTTCGGGCGCGCCTCCATCAGGTACGACTCGCCCGCCATGAACGACAGCAGCACGCCGAACACCGCGCCGATGACGGCCACGGCCTTGCGCGCACCGGCGCCGGCCTCGCGCTTGACCAGCACCAGGTACACCACCACGCACACGCACAGGCAGCCAACCAGCAGCGCCTCGGTGAAGATGCCGCTTGTCGGGTGGCTCAGCGCGCCCATGATGCGGTCGGGGTGCGACAGGTGCGTCACGGACGCCAGGCCGCCCACCACCGCGATGATCAGCGACACCAACGCCGCAGGGAACGCCGCCGCCTTCGCGCGGCCAAGGAACTCATCGGCCGCCACGCAGGCGAACATGCAGCCGCCCATGCCGGTCAGGGCCGTGAACAGGACCAGGGACCATTGGATTTCCATCGTTTAGTCCTCCTTCGCGAACCAGGCCGCGTCTTGCGCGCCGGACGCCGGGGCGATGGCGTCCACGTCATGCCACGTGGCAATCTTCTCGGACAGGATGTAGCGCGTCAGCGGCTTGTTGCCCGCGTCGTGCAGCGTGTGCACGCTGGCCGGGTCGGCGGCCGCCACGGCTTTGGCCACGTCGGACGACGCATCGTCCATGTCGCCGTAGAAGCGGGCGTTCGCGCAGCACGCCGCCACGCATGCCGGCTCCTGGCTGACGCTGGTCAGCTGGCCGCACAGCGTGCACTTCTCGACGGCGCGCTCCTTGGCGTTCCACGAACGCACACCGTACGGGCAGGCCATCATGCAGTACTTGCAGCCGATGCACTTCTCCTTGTCCACCAGCACCTTACCGTCGGCGTCGCGGTAGCTCGCACCGGTCGGGCACACGTGCACGCACGGCGCATCCTCGCACTGCTGGCACTGCACGGGTAGCCAATACTGCTCCAGGTCAGGGAACGTCCCGTGCGGGCCGATCTGCAGCACGCGGTTCCAGTACTCGCCCAAGGCGATGCCGTTCTCGTTCTTGCAGGCCACCTCACATGCGTGGCAGCCGATGCATTTATCCAGGTCAACAACTAAGCAATTGCGGCTCATTTGGTGTAAAACGCTCCTCCCGTGTTTTCCGTGGGCTCAGGCATCCAGGGCTCGAAGTCGATCGGCTCGTACCAGATGCCCTCTGGGCGCTGCGCCTTGGCAACCTTGACGTGGATGCCGCGCAGGGTGTAGGTGCCAAACTCGGGGTTGAAGTAGCCCGTATTCTTCGTCAGCACGTTCATGTTCTCAGTGGTCCACGACTTTCGGCCATCGGAGCCGTCCTCCAAAAACTCAGGGTTCCAGAAGCGCTCCATGTACACGGTGCCCTCCGCGATGCCCTTCGTCACGCGCGCCACGGCGAAGATGCCGTCCTTGACGACGCTCTGGCCGTTAGCCGTCAGCTCCTCGCCGGGGGCGAACTCGCTCGGGCCGAACTTCGCGTCCTTGCCGCCTGCCATGACCGTATCGGTGGACAGGCCCGTGGTGATGTCGCGGAACACGTCCTTGCCATCGGTGCGCGGGCTCTTGATGTTCACCCAGTCGCCGTCGACGATGCCGTACTTGCCGGCGTTTTCCGGGCTGATCCACAGCTCGGGCGCCGGGTACAACTCGCGCAGGTAGGGGTTATTGCGCAGCGTGCCGTGATGGAAGTACGGGATGCGGCCCTCGGTCAGGCGCAGCGGGTACTCGTCGCCGTATTCGGACTGGTCCTCGGGCGTGAAGTAGTACGGCATGGGGTTGTAGTCCACCACCGCGGCGGGCATGTCGAACTTCTCGTTGCCGTGACGGCCCAGGTAGAGCATGGTGTCGGCGTACGGGCCGCACTTCTTCGGGTTGTCCTTGATGTCGCGGGCCGCCGTGGAGAAGCCGGTGTAGGTGTTGCCGGCGTCTGCCGAGCCGCCTTCCATACCCGGGTCAACCTTGCCGGCCACGCCGCCGCTGGCGTTGACCTTGCAGTAGCCGTCGTACTCGGTGCCGCCCCAGTACTCGTCGTCTTCGGCCCACTTCTCGGGGAAGGCGTCCATGGCCTGCTCCATCGTGGTGACCTCCGGGTCGCCGCCCTGCTGAGCCACCCAGTCCCAGTACTCGTTGATGGTCTTCCAGTACGCGGGCACCATGGGGCTGCCGATCTTCTCGTCGTCCATGCAGGCGGCCATGTTCTCGTCGTACAGGTCGCTTGACGGGTCGGACATGGCTTCGGCGATCTTGCCCCACATCATGATTTCGTCGGCGGCCTCGAACAGATTCGTTACCGGCTTGCGCATGAGGTTCACGTTCAGGCGGTTCTGCACGAAGGCGTTCTCCAGCCACTCGCACACGGGGAACACGATGTCGGCGGCCTCGGTGGTGAAGCTGGTCGGGTACATATAGCCGTGCACGATGAGGTCGAACTTCGGGAACGCGTCAACCCACGAGCTGGAGTTGCCGAGCGCGGCCATCTTGTTGCCGGAGCGCTCGATCCACACCTTCGGCTGGTACGGCTCGCCGGTGAGCACGGCGGACAGCACCGTGGGGATGTGGCTGTGCATCCAGCCGCCGAGGCCCTTGTGCTCGCAGTAGCCCAGGCGCTCCAGGATGGCGTCGTTCGTTTGGAACTGGTACTTCGTGTCGCCGATGAAGCCCGAGGGGAAGATGGTGGATTCCTTCGACGTCAGGCCCTTCGAGCCAGCGCCGCCCACCTTGTTCGCCGGGCAGCCGGAATGCCACAGGTGCGCCGTCATGCAGTCGAGCGCCGCGGCGCCGATGGCGGCCTGCGCCGAACCCGGGTACATGTCGGTGGCCACGCCCAGCGAGATGCCGCCGTGCGCGCTCGAGCAGTACAGCTCGATGGCCTCGGTGATCTTCTCTTTCTTGCAGCCGGTGATCTCGGCCACGGTGTCAAGGTCGAAGTCGGCGCAGCGGTCCTTGTAGGCCTGGAACGCCGTCTTACACGTGATGGTGGAGCCGTCGGCCAGCGTGACGTCCACGGTGCCGAACAGCTGCGGGTGATACGTGCCGTCGTTGTCCGGACCCAAGGCGAAGGCCTTCGTGACCTGGCCTTTTTCGGTGTCGAAGTACACGTAGCCCTCGTTGTCGGCGTTCACGTCGTCAAACACTGCCGACGCGCGCAAAAGCTGACCGTCCTTCGTGATGCTCTCGGCAACCGGCGGAAGGCTGACGTTGTCACGCGGGTCAACCAAGAACGGCAGGTTCGTCCACTGCTCGCAGAACGTCTCGTAGCCGGGGATCTTCTCGTACAGCTTGTTCTCGATGATGTAGTGCATCCAACCGAGCATCATGGCCATGTCGGTGCCGGGCTTGATGGGCAGCCACACATCGGCCTTCGACGCGTCAGCCGTGAAGCGCGGGTCCACGACGACGGTCTTGCAGCCGTTTTCGCGCAGCTCGGCCACGCAGCGGCCAGACGTCGAAGGCGAATGCCACGCCGGACCGGTGCCCCAGATGACGTAGACTTCCGTCAGTCCGCCGTACTTGGCCGGCTTGTACAGCTCCGAGCAGCCGGAGTCGGCGATGGACGTGTCGCCGATGCCGTTGACCAGCGGCATGGTGAAGTTACGCGGCAGGTAGCACTGCGCGCAACCAGGCTCGAACACGTTGCCCGCGCCCCAGAAGTTGCGGAAGCGCGGCGGGCTGAAGAACTGCGGGTTGCCGCCGCCACCGGTGGTGCACAGAAGGCCGTGCTTGCCGGTTTTGTCGCGCATGTCGATCATGTGCTGCGCGACGGTTTTCGCCGCCTCGTCCCAGCTGATGCGCTCCCACTGGTTGCCAGGCTTGGCGCCCACGCGCTTCATGGGGTACTTGTTGCGGTTGGGATGGTACAGCGCCTGGATGCCGGACAGGCCCTTCGGGCACATGCGGCCCTTCGACATGGGGTCGATGGAATCGCCCCGCAGCTTGATAACGCGCCCGTTGCTGACCGTGGCGATGACGCCGCAGTTCGCGATGCACGCGCGGCACGACGTGCGCACCTCGTGCACGTCGTTGTCGGCCCATGCCTTGTCGCTCGGCTTCATGTTGTGCGCGGCGCCAAGCCCCAGCGCGCCGACGGCGCCGGTGACCGCGGCCGTCTTCATGAACGAGCGACGTGCCATAGTCGTGGACAAAGCTTTCCTCCTCCTTTTGTTGCTTGCTTTACTCGTCTATAAGAGCGGGTGGATACAGGTGACGGAATGGGACAAAGGGACAGTCCCCTTGTCCCACTTTCGGCAATGAGCGAACGCAGGTCGCGGCGGGCATAGCGCGGGCGGAAAGACGAAGCGCGAACAGCTCAGTTGGCAAAAACAAAGTGCGCCCTGCCCTTTTCAACTGAACCCATGCTTCGCAAGGCGTCCCGCGCTTCCCAAGCGCTATCGAGCGTTCGCGGTCTGCCGCTTGTGCGCCTCCAGCATCTGCTTGCCTGCGTCGGTTGCAACCCAGGCCCCTCTCCAAACCAACGCCCCGGCCTTGTCGAGCTTGTCGACGTAGAAGTCGGGCGAAAGCTTGTGGTGATCTGCCACGATGTCCTGGGAAAGCCCGGGCGTGGCCTTGAAAAACGCTTCAATTTCAGGGAACTTGCGCGGTGTGGTGCAGAAGTCCAGTACGGCGAAGTAGGTGTCGCGGCGGTGCGGGCGCAGGGAAAGCTGTGCCTCGATGCGGCGCTCGGGAGCCAGCAGGCGCACGGCCTCGCGGCCCGCGCCGGTGGCTTCGATGCGGTACGTGGCCACCAAGTCGTCGGCCTCGTCGGCGGTAAGGTTCGCCAGCTGCTCGGCCGCGACGGGGTTGCCCGCCTCGTCGAGCGGCGTTTGAGAAAGGCCGCCGGCGTCGGTGAGCATGCCGATCATGGTGAACGGCGTTTGCATGATGTGGCTGTACACGAACTCGTCGGTGGCGGCGATGAAGTCTTCGACTTCGGTGAAATCGCGCGGCTGCTCGCAGAACGCCAGCGTTTTGTACAGCGCCTCGCGCAACGCGTTTTGCGAGCCGATGCACATGACCACGGCGTTCACGCGATCGGCGAACGTGGGCTCGTCGGGGAGTTCGTAGTCGGCGGCGGGCTGGGCGCCTTGCGCGATAGCGGCGGGCGTGAGCTCGGCAGCCGGGTCGAGTTGCGCGCCGGCGGCCGACGAGACGGTGGGCTTGTGCGCGGCGAAACTGTCGGGCTCGCTTTCGCGCATATCCATAAGGTAGCCGCCTTCGGCATATTTCTCGTAGCTTGCCGGAACCTCGAACTTCGGCAGCGGCTTGTTCTTGATGTTCATGAATGCCCCTTTGCTTGAAGCGACGCCTTCGCGCGGCGCGCTTGCAAACTGCCGCTCGCAGACCTGCGTCCGCGTGCGCCCTTCTCTATTCCGGTAGCGGGTACAGGCTCGCAGGCCCGCGTGCGCCGCAAAGGTTTTCGCAATCTCAAGCGCTCTTGTTCGCTTTCAATCGTCTTCACCATCGGAACGGCATTTACCTTACGTTTTTTGCAAAAGCCCTGCATAGAAACTAGTTAACTATGTTGCAGCACTCATATGGTCACTTGTTAACTAGTCGAAAATGGACGTGTCGGTTTAGAATATCGACAGCAAGAAACCCGGCGCAGGGAGAGGCGCCGGGGATATGACAAAGGGACAGGCCGTTTGTCATATGGCAGGTCGAAAACAGCGCTTGGGGCCGAGGAAACAGTTTGCCCCAAGCGGAAATTCGGCTTTCGGCCACACCGCAGCAAGAAGACGAAACAGGGTCGCTAGCAACAGCCATCTGAAGCGAACAACATGACAAACGCCTTGTCCCCTTGTCAGAAACGTTGCCAGCACGTAAGGCGCGGGAGCTTCTCCCCGCCTTGTCCGCAAAGAGGGGGAAATATGGCACAGCGGGAAAGCGCGGCGCAGGAGAGCGTCGGACGTCAAAACGAGGCGAGCCTGAGTGAGCGATTCTCGAAAGCGCTCGCGTCCATCGATCGGCAGGCGCCGACGCTTACGTATCTGGGCTTGGGGTGCTGGATCGCGTGGAACACCATCGCGTTTTCCGGGTCGTTCTGGCTGCACGAAACCGACAACAGCAGCATCGCGGAGAACCTCATGCTCGTGCACCTGCTGGCCTGCTTCGTCACGCTGGCCGCCGTTGCGCTGTTTTCCGACCGCTGTTCACGCTGGATAGCGAAGAACCGCACCACGCTCATCGGCGGCGTGGTTGCATGCGCAGGCACGCTGCTACTGTGCAACGCGCGCGCCGAAGTCTTCGGCGACGCATTCCCCCACGCGGGCCTTACCGTGTTGTTCACCAGCGGCTGCATCCTGTCCGGCGCGGGCACCACCATGCTGTTTCTGCGCGCCGCGGCGCTGTTCGGCACGCTTGCGCCGCATCGCGCCCTGTATCGCCTGGCCGAGTGCACGCTGTTCTCCATTGCGGTGTACTTCGTGCTGAATGGCTGCCCGCAACCGATTGCTGTGGCGGGATTCGTTGCGCTGCCGTTGCTCGGCGCGGGGCTGTTCTGCATCCGTCAGCGCGACGTGCGCGGCGAAAAGCAGGTGCTTTCCACGCCCGTGCAGCTGACACGCAAGTTTTGGGTGCTGCTGCTTTCCATCGGACTGTGCTCGACGGCGCTTGAGCTCATTCGCGCCTACGTGTTGATCAGCGTGCCGCCGTATTTCTCCATCGGTGCGAACGTCACCTCGCAGCTTATCGAGATTCCCCTGATGGCAGGCATTATGGCGGCCATTCTGCTCACGAAGTCGCGCCGCGACGGGTTCGCGAAGCTATATTCGGTTGCCGCATGCGCGCTGACGATGCTGATCGTATGCATTGCCATGTTCTCGCTGAACACGCCCGCCATAGCCGCCGGCGCTTGGGTGGTGTGCACGTGCTACAACATGGTGGTGTGGGCCATGCTGTACTACCTGGTGTACCAGTGGCGCGCCGGGGCGCTGCGCATCATGGCGCTTGGCAATGCCGCGCTGTCCGGCGGCACGCTGGTGGCCAGCCTGTTGGCCATGGCGTATCAGGCGTCGCACATCTCCGACAGCGCCATGCGCATCATCATCGCCGTCATCGGCCTTGCGGTGCTGGTAGACGTGCTGTTCGTATTCTCCGAGAAGCAGATCAACGGCATGCTGCTGCCAGTCGACGAGGGCAGCGAGGACGCAACAGCAGGCGAAGGCGGCGCGCAAGGCGCGGCCAAGCAGCCCGGCAAGTGGAAGCTTGCTTGCGAAGAAGTGGCGAAGGCCGTCGGGCTTTCCGCCCGCGAAACCGAGGTGTTCCTAAGCCTTGCCCGCGGCCGCACCGCGCAAGAAATCGCTGAGCGCGAGGTGGTGTCAATTTACACCGTACGCGCCCACACGCGCTCGATCTACGCGAAACTAGATGTTCACAGCAAGAAAGAACTCACCGCCCTGGTGCAAAAGCACGTTGACAAGGGGTAGAGCTACGATTTCCATAGGCCATAGCAGCTAAGTATTAGCGACCGCCCTTTGTTGACAAGAAGCTCATGGCCAAAGCCACCATCGCCTCTTTCTCTTTAGGCTGAGATTCAGCAATCATGATAGTCAAGGCAACGAGCGCGCTATCGGAGATGCACTTCGTCCCATTCGCAAATAGGGCGCCATTGACATGAAGGAAATAGAGAAACAAAGCTGCCGCAATACGCTTATTCCCATCATGGAAAGAATGATTTTTCACAATAAAGTATAGAAGGTTTGACGCTTTCTCTTCCAGACTCGGATAGAGCTCTCGACCATCAAAACTTTGGTATATTGCAGCAATACTCGACTTGAACGACTCGTCCTTTTCAGACCCGAATAAATCACTTTCAGCCGAAAACGACATGGAATCAATCAATTTTCGGCATTCTTCATAATTAAGGATATATATCGTTTTCCGGCCCTTTGGCTTAAGAATTCGCTGGTGATCATAGTCATCCAGCAGCGTCAGCGCATTCGTATAGGCTTTAACAACCGCCAAGATATCGGTTGATTCAAGAGACTCAGGGATACGTTCCATCACCTGCACGATTTGACCCAATTGTGCAAGCCGCTTCTTATTCTCTGCATATCCCGTAATGACATACTGCCTCAACACCTCGGTTGCCCATCGACGAAACTCCACGCCGCGCTTTGACTTCACGCGGTAGCCGACGGAAATAGCTACATCGAGGTCGTAAAAAGCCACCGGTTTATCCGATTGTGCAATGTGCAAATAATGCACATTGCTTTCCTTATCAAGTTCCCCGTCCTTAAAAATATTGCTGACATGGCGCGATATCACGCTTCGATCTTTTTCGAAAAGCGAAGCCATCTGATGCTGCGTCAGCCAAACAGTATCCCCATCAAACTCAACATCAAGACGGATTTCCTCATCAGCCGACTCAAATACCACGATATCGCCCAGGAGATCGAGAACCGGACTCAGACGGTGGACGGCGTCATGAACGGAATCCGCCGTTTTATTGCCGGTCTCTCCAAAAAGGTGCTGATTTCCAACACCGTCGGCCTCGTGGCAGACACGCTTTTTGCAGCGGATATCTCGGGGCTTAACGCGGCGGCAGCCTGGATCGGAGCCATCTCCTATATGCTGCAGATTTACTTTGATTTCAGCGGCTACAGCGATATGGCCATTGGCCTCGGAGAGATGTTTGGCTTCCACTTTAAGGAGAACTTTAATTATCCCTATATTTCCGGAAGCATCCGGGAATTCTGGCGCAGATGGCATATGTCCCTCTCGGGCTGGTTCCAGGAATACCTCTACATTCCGTTGGGCGGCAACCGGAAGGGCAAAGTGCGGACGGTTATCAACAAATTTATCGTCTTCCTCTGCACCGGTATCTGGCACGGAGCCAACGTGACCTTCCTTTTCTGGGGTCTGTACCACGGCTGTTTCCTGATGCTGGAGGAGTTCGTTCCGGCTATCCGGGAAAAGGGCGGCAGGGTAAAAAGCGTTTTCCAGCACATTTACGCTCTGCTGGTAGTTCTGATCGGCTTTGTTTTCTTCCGGGCGGACACGATGAGTCAGGGAGTGGCCTGGGTAAAAACGATGTTTACCGGCTTTAATGCAAACCCCGCGGCCATGTCATTGGCCCTGGAGCAACTGACTCCGCTTTATTTCGTGACTCTGGCAGTGGGCATCGTGGCCTGCTGTCCGGTGAAGAACCTGGTGAAAAAATCCGGTGCTTACGAGGCGGTGACAGCCATCGGCAGTCTGGTGCTTCTGGCTCTCTCGATGCTGAGTCTTGCCAGCGGCACTTACAATCCCTTTATTTATTTTCGGTTTTAGGAGGCAGAGACGATGAAAAAATGGAAATTGGCATACAGTGTCCTGTTTTTCGGCGTCTGCCTGACGCCTCTTGTCGGCATGGGGCTGACCAAAGAGGAGGCTTCCTCGGAAAACCGGACTCTCAGCGCTTTTCCGGCCCTGAAGACCGAGGAAGGGCTGAACGTAAACTGGCTCTCCGACGCGGGAGACTACTTTCAGGATCATTTTGCCTTCCGGAATGAACTGGTGACGGCAAATGCCCTGGTGA
>OLPG01002073.1_pt1 | contig 15015 bp, 9 predicted proteins | sample 1672311 | NCBI WGS metagenome assembly OLPG01 (sample SAMEA3136670, study PRJEB25190) | human gut metagenome | biome: human gut; feature: human-associated habitat; material: faeces | place: Austria | collected 2013
CGATCAGGAAGCGGAGGTTTCGATTCTTGGTAAATTGAAAAATCCGGTCAACCGCGGAATGGAGCAGAGACGGCTGAGAAATCAGCTGACGACTGAAAAAGGCTGTGCACAGATCGTGATGAAAAGCGATTCCAAAAAAGCGAACGCATCCAATGGCAGTCTTGCGTGGAGCGTTTCGGCGGACGAGGTCAGTTGGATTTTAGGTGAGTTTGAACCATATTTTAAGAATTATGTCATGAACAGCAGATTCGGCGTAACGGAGGAGTCCTATCTGTTTGATTTTCGGGATACCGGAAAGCTTCCGAATCTCGGAACGGAGACGCTGCCGGAGTTTGGAACGGAGCTGACGGAAGAAGAAATTTCCCTGATGGACGAACAGGAGCTGGATGCGCTTTTTGAAAAGCTTTTGCAGATCGCGTGCGTGAGACATCCTTATGACAGAGTGCACCGTTTCGATGAAGCTCTGCTGACACAGCCGGAAATGAAAAGGGAGTTCGTCCTTGCGATCATCCGTCAGTTAAAGCGAATTTTTCCGGATGAAAACGGACAGGAAAACTGGGGCGATTCCGCACTGTGCGGCAGCTGTAAGCTTGCGCCCGGCGAAAGCAGACAGATCCGGTTTGCAGTCGGCTGGTATTTCCCGAATCATTTCGGCGATTCCGGACGTTTTGAGGGACACTGGTATGCAAAGCATTTTGCAGACGCAGGTGAGGTCGTTTCCTATCTGGATCGGGAGCGCGATGCGATACTTCCCACGGTGAAAGAATTTTCTACATTACTGAAAAGCACGAATGTTTCAAAAGAGCTGGCGGACGCGTGGTCGGATCATTTGAGCACGCTGATCAAATGCTCCTGGTGGACAAAGCGGGGCGAGTTCGGTATGTGGGAGGGCTACGGCAGCTGCGGCTTCCATACGACAGACATCACTTATCAGGGTTCATTTGGTATTCTGGCATTGTTTCCAGACCTTCAGAAAAAACAGATGGAAATGGGCGCAAAATTCCAGCGTGGGGACGGACGCGTACACCATTTCTTCACACCGGACCTATCCGGCGTGGATAACGGGTATGATCGTGTGGATATGAATCCGCAGTTTGTGCTGCTGGTGTGCAGAGATTACCTTTGGACAGGCGACAGGGAGTACCTTGCGCGGATGTGGCCGCATATCGAAAAGGCGATGGACAACACACAGCTTCTGGACGGCGACAGGGACGGTCTGCCGGATCATGATACGAGAGCCAACACCTACGATGCATGGGCGATGCAGGGCACGCCCGCTTATATCGCAAGCCTGTGGCTGGCAGCGTTAAAAGCGGCAGTGCGCATGGCCCAGGATCTCGGGGCGCAGGATCGTGCAGCAGCGTGGGAAGCGTTGCTGGAAAAGGGCAGCAAGGCCTTTGTGGAAAAGCTCTGGAACGGCAGATATTTCAGTCTCTGGGCGGACGGCGACAAGCGGGACGACTGCTGCATGACGGACCAGATAGACGGACAGTGGTATGCCCGTCTGCTTGGGCTTGGCAATTTTCTGCCCCAGGATAAGATCGACACTGCGACAGACTGCATTCTTTCAGAAAACTTCCGCCCAGAATCCGGTCTGGTCAACGCCTCCTATCCGGCGCAGGCAACCCCGACACTGTATACCTGGAAAAATGTGCAGATGGAGAGCAACTGGTCCGGCATCGAATATTCCTTCGCATCATTCCTGCTGGAAAACGGCAGATACAAGGAAGCAGCTCAGATCGTGGAAACGGTCGAAAGACGGCACACACAGAATGGCAGACGCTTCAACCACGAGGAATGTGGGGAACACTACTATCGTGCGCTGGCATCCTGGGCAGTGTTACAGTCTTTGACTGGTCTAAAGGCAGATATGCCCAGAGAAAAGCTCAGCTTTTCGCCCGCCCTGCCTGAACTCACCGCGCCGTGGTTTGTGCCGGGCGCATATGGCAAACTGAGCATTGCGGATAACAAAATCCGTATCGAATGCCTGGGCGGCAGCATGAAGTTAAAACAGCTTGGGATCCGCACCGGAATGGAAAAAGCGGTGGTAACGACTATGGGTGCGGCAGCAGAGAACGCCGCAGGCGCAGTACCCTGCGTGCAGACGCATGCGGATGGATTTTTGACGCTGGAGTTTGCGGATGGACTGGAGTTTTGCAGCGGGATGGACGTGGAGCTTGCGGTGCCGCAAAATATGTATTCGGTCTGACGCAAACATTTCTTTGATAGAACGATATATCGACAGGGTGTTGACAAAATATAAAAAAGTGCTATAATTTATTTCAACAATAAAAGGGAGTAGCCAGCACCGAGAGGTGGTTTGAAACCGTCACCCCGACAAGCGGCCAGATGATAATCGATTTGCTGCAGATGTCCGTATTAAATGAAACGCGCGAGACTTTTATTGCAGCTGTCAGGCTGTAATAGAGGCCTCGTTTTTTTGTTTCGTTGGAAAGGGTGTCCATAGGAAACAAAACCCTCCGGGGGAAAAGCACTTTTCCGGAAAAGTCGCCTGACAGCGACCGAAGCTATTTACTTTACGAGTCCACCAGACCGGTGGAGAAAAGGAGAATGAGTATGTTTACAGGAATTAGTTTAGGAGTTGTTGTTGCCATAATCGCAGTGATCGCGCTGCTTGGAATTATCGCTTCCGGGTATGTGAAAGCACCTCCGGATACGGCATTTATTATTTCCGGCCTGCGCAAAAAGATCATTATCGGGAAATCGAGTATCAAGATCCCGTTTCTGGAACGTCTTGACAAGCTGAGCTTAAAGCTGATCCCGATCGATGTGAAGACAGAAGCAGCGGTGCCGACGGCGGATTACATCAACATTCAGGTGGACGCAGCAGTTAACGTCAAGGTTTCCAGCGAGCCCGAAAAATTAAAGCAGGCAGCAGAAAACTTCCTGAATCAGAACACCCAGTACATTGCGCAGGTAGCGAGAGAGGTTCTGGAAGGCAACATGCGTGAGATCGTAGGCCGCATGCGTCTGGAGGAAATGGTCAGCGACCGTCAGAAATTCGCGGACCTGGTAAAGGAAAATGCCGAGCCTGACCTGGCTGCCATGGGTCTGGACGTTGTCAGCTTCAATGTGCAGAACTTTACGGATTCCAACGGTGTCATTGATGACCTTGGTATCGACAACATTTCCCAGATCAAGAAAAAGGCAGCGATTGCAAAGGCTGAGGCAGAAAAAGAAATCGCGGTAGCAAAGGCGGAAGCGGATCGTCAGTCCAACGACGCGCGGATCAATTCCGAAAGAGAGATCGCCATCAAGAACAACGAGCTGGATATGCAGAAGGCAGAGCTTCAGAAAAACGCGGACAGCAAGCGGGCGGAAGCAGATGCGGCATATGAGATCCAGAAAGAGGAACAGCGAAAGACCATCGAAGTAACTGCGGCAAATGCCAACATTGCAAAAGAGGAACGTCTGGTGCTCTTAAAACAGCGTGAAGCAGAAACGATGGAAAAATCGCTGGATGAACTGGTTAAGAAAAAAGCGGAAGAGGAGAAATTCGAACGTCAGCAGAAAGCGGAAGCAGAGCTGTTTGAACGCCAGAAAGAAGCGGAAGCAAAGAAATTTGAAACGGAAAAGGCTGCAGAGGCGCAGCGTGCGAAGGCGGAAGCAGATCTGTTCTCTAAAGAACAGGAAGCCAAAGGTATCCGCATGGTCGGCGAAGCCGAAGCAGAAGCGATTCGCGCCAAAGGTGTTGCGGAGGCGGAAGCGATGGAAAAACGTGCGCAGGCTTATCAGAAATACAACAACGCGGCAATGGCGGAAATGCTCATCAAGGTGCTGCCCGATATCGCAGGCAAGATCGCAGAGCCTCTGACCCAGATCGACAAGATCACGATTATTGGCGGTTCGGACGGATCAAATGGTGTGGACCAGGTAGCAGGAAACGTACCGGCAGTGATGACAAAGCTGTTTGAAACCATGAAAGAAACCGTGGGCATCGACCTTGCGGAAGTTGTAAAAGCGGGAACCTATGATGCAAAAGTGAACCGCAATATCACGATCAACGCAGACGGAGCAAAGCAGGCAGCGGAAGTGTTGAAGCAGGAAACTGCTGCAGAAGCATCGGCGGAAATCGCAGAGTAAACGGCTTGGATTGTATTGAAAAATTGATTCAATTGCTAAAAGTTCTATAACAGAAACTCCCGGCAAAGCCCCTAAAAAAGGCTCTGCCGGGAGTTTTTTACGTCCGATCCCAGGCGACAAAAGTGCCACGACATATTCTTTTTTACAGAAGTGCTTACGCGTCCTTTCCCTGCCCCTGCGGCGCATTGCGCAGGGTATCCTTCTGCATCCATTTTCCACGCTTATAATAGAGGATAAACAAGATCGATGTAATAGTCCAGGTCAGTGGATAGGAAAATGCCACTGTTGCGACCTCGTGTCTGAGGGGAACGGCAATCGTGATCCAGAGGATCCTCAGGACACAGACCCCAAAGCAGGTCAGCAGCATCGGGAAAAAGGAATCCCCGCAGCCGCGGCAGGTACCGGAAAGGATTTCGATGCAGATGTAAGTAATGTAGGCGGGAGAAACGACACGCATCATGCCGATGCAGATGTTGATGACATTGGTATCGCGTGTGAATAAAAGCAGGATCGTTCCGCCGAAATTCAAAACGATAAAGCTGAGGAAAAGGCTGGTCACGGCAGCAAGACCGAGACAGATGCGGACACTTTTTTTGATACGGTCGTATTTTCCGGCGCCGAAATTCTGCCCGGCGAAGGTCGTGATGGAAACACCGTAAGCACCCATAATCATCCAGAAAATACTGTCCACTTTTCCGTAAGCAGTCCAAGCGGCGATCGTGTCGGTTCCGAAGGAGTTGATGGAGGACTGGATCAACAGGTTGGAAATCGAATACATTGCGGACTGCAGACCGGCAGGCAGACCGATTTTGATGATGTCAAATAAAAGATCGCGGTGAAACCGGATTTTGGAAACGATCAGGCGATAGGAATCCTGTGTGCGCAGCAGGGCGATCAGTGTCAGGATCGCGGAGAAAAACTGGGACGTAATCGTCGCAATCGCAGCTCCGGTAACGCCCATGCCGAGCACGGCGACAAATAAAAGGTCGAGCACAATGTTGACCAGACAGGAAGCGATCAGAAAATAGAGCGGTCGTTTGGAATCGCCGACAGCGCGCAGGATACCGGAGCCCATGTTGTAGATCATGGACGGAATCGTGCCGAGATAATAAATTTTCATATAAGTCAGGGAAAGGGAAAGAATGTCGTCCGGCGTTCCCATCGCAGCCAGGGCAAAGCGTGCGGAAACAAGACCGATCAGCATAATTACAACGCCGCCTGCAATTGCCAGTGCAATAGCGGTATGAACGGAATCACTGACCCTGCGCCGGTTGTCTGCGCCGTAATACTGGGAAATGATAACAGTTGCACCGGAAGAAAGCCCGACGAAAAAGCCGACGAGCAGGTTGATAATCGTGGAAGCAGAGCCCCCGACGGAGGCAAGGGCTTCCTTGCCGACAAAGTTGCCGACGATGATGGCATCCGCAGTGTTATAGAGCTGCTGGAAAAATGTTCCAAATAAAATCGGGAAAAAGAAAATCAGAAGCTGTTTCCAGATGACCCCCTCTGTGATCTGATTTGTTGTGCTTTGTGCTGCCTGCTTACTCATAAAGTAAAATAACCCTCCGTTTAAAAATACTACACAAGGCCAGTATAGACTTGTCTGTAAAGAAACACAAGATACTATGTAAAACATCGAAAAAATGCTATACTTAGATATCGGGGTATGGAAGCAGAAGGAAATCTGTAAAAAGCAAGCATCAGCAGAAGCTGAGAAGGGGTGGAAATGAGCAAGCATGGAAATCGGACCAGACGGATTTACGGAATCATTCTGATATCGTTTGTTATCATATGGATAGGAAGCCTTTTTTTCAGATGCTGAACAATCGGCATAGTGCCTGGATCGCCAGCGAGATGATCCTGCAGCAGCTGGAGGATGTGATCGAAGAAAATAAAGAAAGCTATCAGACCCTTCTGGAAACCCTGAAGGAAGATTATACGCTGCGGGCAGAGATTGTGGCAAATCTCCTTGAAATGGAAGGAAGACTATACCAGACCACAGAGGAGTACCGGAAGATCGCAAAACAGCTGCGTGTGGACGAAATCCACATTATCAATACGGGCGGCTGTATCGTTGCAGGAACGAATCCGGAGTATTTTGGCTACAGCTTTTCTTCTGGCGAGCAAATGGGATATTTTAAGCCCATGCTGACAGATAAAAAGCTTTCCATGTGTCAGGATATGGTGCCGAACACTGCAGAAGGGAAAATGATGATGTATGCCATCGTCTGGAATTCTTCCGGTACGGCCATGATCCAGATTGGCATTACTCCCAGCCGACTGCTTGCAAAGATGAACAGTGCCAGCGTGGAAAATCTGGTTCGGCAGATGCCGATTACCTCCGGAATGAATATCTTTCTGCTAAATGCCACCACAGGAAAAATGCTTGCAACCACGCGGCAGGATGTATTGCTTTATGAGCTGCAGGATTCCGACCGGCTGGGAGAAGGGAAAATACAGGAAGGAAAGCGGTATCGATCCAGTGCGAAAATCAGAGGCAGACAGCAGTATCTGGTCTATGAAAAATATGGGGAATATGATCTTGCAGTTTCCTACGGGATTTTTGAGGCGAACCAAAATCTGATCTATGTTGCTGCGACCATGTTTCTGGTACTGGTGCTTTCTTTTTTGGTCGTTTTTTATATCACGGAGCGCTCGATCGCTGCGATTGAAAAAAATGAAGAGGAGTTAAAGCAGGCAAAGGAGGCGGCAGAGCGTGCAAATGCAGCAAAAACCGGATTTTTGTCCCGGATGTCACATGATATCCGGACACCGTTAAACGGCATTATCGGAATGATTGAAATCAGCGACCGACACAGGGAGGACAGAGCGCTGGTGGATGCAAACCGTGTAAAGGAAAAGGTTGCGGCAAAGCATCTGCTGGAGCTGATCAACGATGTACTGGAATTTAACAAGCTGGATGAAGAAAACCTTCAGCTTACAAAAGAGCCCTTTTGCTTAAAAAAGCTCTGGCAGGAAATTATCACGATCGTGGAACCCCGGGCAGCAGATAGAGGAGTTCGTTTAACGTATGAAGAACAGACAGAAGGTACAGCAGCCGGCTGTGTCCTTGGAAGCTCTCTGCATGTCAGACAGATCTTTATCAATATTTTGGGGAATGCGATCAAATATACGGATGCCGGCGGACATGTCCTGTGTCAGGTGACGATAAAGGCGATCGGGGAAAGCCGGATATCCTGCCGGGCCGTGATTTCGGATAACGGAATCGGTATGAGCACAGCATTTCTTCCCCACCTGTTCGAATCCTTTTCCCGGGAAAATACCGATGAAAAAAGTGTAACCCAGGGAACCGGACTGGGAATGTCCATCGTCAAACATCTGGTGGACGAGATGGGCGGAACCATTACGGTGGAGAGCAAGAAGGGAGTTGGAACCACATTTACGGTGACGCTCCTGTTTGAAGAACCCAAAGAACAGGAAGGTAAGAAAATCGAAGAAGGGGATGAGAGTGCTGATCTTTCCGGAATGCGTGTGCTTCTTGCAGAGGACAATGAACTGAATATGGAAATCGCGGAAACCTTTCTGACAGATGCAGGTGTACAGATCACAAAGGCATACAATGGAAAAGAAGAGGTGGAGCGCTATCTGGAACAGCCGGCAGGTACCTTTGATGCGATCCTGACCGACCTGATGATGCCGGTAATGGATGGCTACGAGGCGGTGCGGGAGATCCGCAGCAGCGGCCGTGCAGATGCCCAAAGCATCCCTATCATTGCCTTGACGGCCAATGCCTTTTTGGAGGATGCAGAACGGGTGAAGAAGGAAGGCATGAATGAGCATCTGCCCAAACCCCTGGACGTTGGGAAAATGCTTTCCGTATTGGCAAAATACAGGAAATAGGGGCTGTGACGGAAGCATTTTTGGAAAGCTTTCCGGCTTGTCAAATACCCGGTTCTGACATACAATACTGATATGCGGCAGGAAATGGGGCCTTTTCGAACATGGAAAAGATGGAGGACAAAATGCCGATATTTCAAACAGTTGCTGCGGCATGCCGCGCCGCAGGAGAAAAGTTAAGATCCTGGAAACAGAAAAAAAGAACAGACCGGCTTTGGAGAGTGGTTTTATGGGGAATCCTGTGGGCAATGCTATGCCCGACGCTAGGGGCCTGTGGGGCACAGCGGGAAGAGCTCTTTTTGTCGGAAAAGGAAAGCATAGCCTATGGGGATGGAAGCTACGTAGCAGAATCCGATGTCGAAGACACGGATCAAAACCGGGAGGCTGAGACAAATGCCGGGAATACAGACCAAAACCGCGAGGTTGAGTCAAATGCCGGGGACACGGATCAAAACCGCAAGGCTGAGCCAAGTGCCGGAAGCACAGACCGGACAGAGCTCTCCGATGCTTCTTCAGAGGAAACAAAAACCCTTGTGGTGCACATCTGCGGAGCAGTATCCGCTCCGGGGGTCTATGAGCTTCCGGCAGGCAGCAGAATTATAGACGCCGTGGAGGCCGGAGGCGGTTTTTTGCCGGAAGCGGATGAAGCATGCTGCAACCTGGCGGAAGAAATCGTGGACGGTTGTCAGATTTATATCATGACAAAAACGGAAAGCTGTGCCGACGGACAGACAGAAAAGAAAGCCGGAATCCAGACTTCGCCGGACAGCGATATGCAAACGACAGACAGAAATGTGCGAAGCAACAGCGCTACAGCTTTGGAGAACGGTCTGGTCAACCTCAACACAGCGGATGTCGCTGCACTCATGACGCTGCCTGGAATCGGGGAAAGCCGGGCAAAGGCGATCATAAGCTATCGGGAGCAGCATGGAGCGTTTGCGCAGATTGAGGATATCATGAAAATCAGCGGAATCAAGCAGGCTGCATTTTCAAAAATCAAAGACAAAATTACAGTTTAATCATAGACAGAAAGAATCCGGACAAACAGCGAGAAACGGATTGTCCGGTCGGGAAAAGGGAGAAACATGGCAAAGAAAGTTTTGGTTGTGGACGATGAAAAGCTGATTGTAAAAGGAATCCGGTTCAGCCTAGAGCAGGACGGAATGGAAGTGACCTGCGCATATGACGGAGAAGAGGCGTTGCTGTGTGCGAAAGAGCAGAAATTTGATATGATTCTGCTCGACATTATGCTGCCAAAACTGAGCGGAACCGAAGTATGCCAGCAGATTCGGGAGTTTTCGGATGTTCCGATCGTAATGCTCACAGCCAAAAACGACGACATGGACAAAATCATGGGACTGGAATATGGTGCAGATGACTATATCACCAAGCCCTTTAACATCCTTGAGGTAAAGGCGCGCATCAAGGCGATCATGCGCCGTACCTCTGCGAGAGGACAGATCGCAAAGCCGGAAAGCATTCTGGAAAGCGGAGATATGCGCGTAGACTGCGAAAGCCGCCGCGTCAGCATTTCCGGAAGAGAGGTCAATCTCACTGCAAAAGAATTCGACCTGATGGAGCTTTTGATCCGCAATCCAAATAAAGTCTACAGCCGTGAAAAACTTCTAAACCTCGTCTGGGGCGCAGACTATCCCGGGGATGTCCGCACCGTAGACGTCCACATCCGCCGCCTCCGCGAAAAAATTGAAACCAACCCCAGCGAACCCCGCTACGTCCACACCAAATGGGGAGTGGGGTACTTTTTCCGCGTATAAGCAGAACCGGACTACGGATGAAAAATGGCGAACTTTCTGCTTGCAGAAAAGTTCGCCGGTTTTCAGACGGTAACCCGGTGAGCAACGCGAACCGGGCTTTTGCGAAGCAAAAGGTCCGGTATCCCGTCGGCAGCGTCCCGGACGCCAGCCCCATCCTTTTACACCCCTTCCCCCGGAGGCAGCCATGAACACAAGCAGCAAAACCCCCGGATTATTCCGGCGGCTCACTTATAAAATTCCGATCTTCCGCAGCCTGAAGGCCTACATTTTCCTCCTGATGCTGATCATCGGAATCGTGCCCAGCGACATCATGCGGCTGGGCATTCTGAATAATTACGAAGAACGTGCGGTGAATCTGCGCGGCTCGGACGTCGCGTCCCAGTACCGGATTATCGCAAACCACCTGGTCAATTACAACTACCTGCAAAATCCAACCTCCGATGTCGTCAATGCCGAGCTGGAGCAGATGTCCAACCTGTATGACGGCCGTGTGCTGATTATCAACAGTAATTTCCGCATTGTGAAAGACACCTACGCCATGAGCGAGGGGAAAACGATGATTTCCGAGGAGGTGATCAAGTGCTTCCGCGGGGAAAGTACGACCCGCTACGACAAGACGAACGGCTATATCGAGATGACGGTTCCGATTACAGAGACGGTAGACGGGGAAAAAGGGCAGACGAGCATCGTACGCGGCGTGATTCTGGCCAGTGCATCGACAGACAGCATTGCGGCGACGCTGGACATCCTGAGCCGGAAAGCCCTGATTCTGGAAATCCTGATGGGAATTATCATTATCGGCATCGTCTTTTTCTTCTCGCACATCCTGATTATGCCCTTTAAGCGCGTAACCCAGGCGATCAGTGAGGTCAAGGACGGTTTCACGGACGAGCCGATTTCCGTACCGGATTATCTGGAAACCGAGCATATCGTGGATGCCTTCAACCAGCTGCTGGGCAGAATGAAGGTCATCAACGATTCCAGGCAGGAATTCGTATCGAATGTCTCTCATGAGCTGAAAACGCCCATGACCTCGATCAAGGTGCTGGCGGATTCCCTGAATCAGCAGCCGGACGTGCCGGTGGAGCTGTATCAGGAGTTTATGCAGGACATTACGGAGGAAATCGAGCGGGAAAATAAAATCATCAACGACCTGCTTTCCCTTGTAAAAATGGACAAAACCGAAGGCTCAATGGACATTTCCGCAGTGGATATCAACGAGCTGTTGGAAACGACGCTAAAGCGCCTGCGTCCCATCGCCCGCAAACGGGACATCGAGGTGGTTCTGGAAAGCCTGCGCCCGGTTACGGCAGAGGTGGACGAGGTCAAAATATCTCAGATTTTCACGAACCTTGTGGAAAATGCGATTAAATACAATAAAGAACACGGCTGGGTCAAGGTGCTTCTGGACGCGGATCATCAGTTTTTCACGGTAGAGGTTTCCGACTCCGGCATCGGTATCCCGGAGGAGGATTACGAGCATATTTATGAACGTTTTTACAGAGTAGATAAGTCGCATTCCCGTGAAATCGGCGGCACCGGACTTGGACTTGCGATTACCAGAAATGCGATCCTGCTGCACCGCGGTTCGATCAAAGTGAGCAGCGTGGAAGGACAGGGCACGACCTTTACGGTGAAAATCCCCTTGTCCTACATCAAGTGATTTCAGAAAATTTGGAGAAGATTATGTCAGAGATCAGAAAAATGCGGGCGGTTGTGCTGCTTTTGGGCTGTCTGCTGTTGACCGGAATATTTGCCGGGTGCGGGAAGAAAGAAGAGACGCCTGCAAATACGGTCAGCGTTTATTATATTAATAAAGAAGAAACGAAAATCACGGCAGTGGAAAAAGAGCCGGAGGGCGACACGCTTTCCGAACAGGCGGAATGGGGTATTTCTCAACTGAAGGAAAATCCGGTAGAGCTGTCTTTGCGCTCACCGATCAGCGGTTTTACGATCAACAGCTGGAATGTCAAAGACGATCAGCTGGTGCTGGACATGAGTGTGGAATATAAAAAGCTGTCTCCATCCTCAGAAGTGCTGGTTCGGGCTGCAATTGTGCGCACGATGACGCAGCTGGAGGGAATTTCCTATGTTTCGGTGACGGTCGGCGGAGAAGCGCTGACGGACAGCCTCGGCAATGTGGTCGGTCCTATGACGGCGGATCTGTTTATCGACAACGCCGGAAATGAAATCAATGCATACGAAAAAACGCGTCTGCTTCTTTATTTTACCAATGAAAGCGGCGAGCGCCTGATCGGCGTCCAGACAAAACCGGTTGTATACAGCAGCAATATTTCCATGGAAAAGCTGGTGGTAGAGCGGCTGATTGCCGGACCGGATGCAGAAAACGAAGAGCTTTACCCGGTCATCAACCCTGCGACAAAGGTGCTGGGCGTGACGGTAAAGGATGGAACGTGTTATGTAAACCTGGATAACGGTTTCCTGACACAGACCTACAATGTTTCCGCAGAGGTTCAGATCTATTCCATTGTCAACTCTCTGGTAGAATTGTCGAACATCAACAAGGTGCAGATTGCGGTAAACGGGAATACAGATATGATTTTCCGGGAAAAAATTTCACTGTCTAACGTGTTTGACCGGAACCTCGATCTGGTTTATGAAACGGAGGAATTACAATCATAAAAAATTGCAGAAGACCGCTGTGCGCGGCAATCCTGATTTTCCTGACCCTCTATCTGGCAGCGCGTCTGCTGCCGGAGTGGGTGGGAACGGACGCTGGCACAGACATGCCAGAGAAAGCACCCATTGGCGGGCGCACCTCGCTTACACAGCTTGACACCTGGCTGGAAGCCATGGATGGCGAAACCCTGTGCCTGACGGGCAAAGTCACAGACTGCTGGCAGCCTGTAGATGGGACCCAGGAAAACGCCAGCTTTTATTTAAAAGACCTTTCTATCGAGGCAGATGCCTCATCTTTTGTTTTTTCAGGGGATTCGGCGGAAACGACCGATAACCTGTCACAGATATCCGGTTCGGCAGATGCGGACCAGATGTCAATTCTTATTTCTTCTCAGAAAACAACCTCACAAATCAATGAAATGCAGGAAATATTCGGGAAAAACGCGAGTACATTGTGCTATTTGCAGGAAGACGAAGCGCTTCCAAAGGCAGGCAGCTATGTTCGGGTTTTCGGCGAAGTGTCGCCATTTTTGCAGGCAACGAATCCTGGAGAATTCGACGCAGCAGCCTATTATCGGAGAAAAGACTGCCTGTTTGCGCTGAGAAAAACAAAAATTACCGCTCAGACAAAAAACTATGGACGGCTGGAAGAATTTCTTTCACAGCTGCGCTATGAATCGGAGGTATTGTTCCGGAAGCTGCTGGGGGAAAAGAACGGTGCGACCGCATCCGCCATGGTGCTCGGACGGAAAAAAGGAATGGACAGCGAAGTAAAAGCGCTATACCAGGGCGCAGGAATCAGCCATCTGCTGGCGATTTCCGGACTGCACCTGTCCCTGATCGGCGCAGGACTGTTCGGACTTTTGAAAAAAGTGCGGCTTCCAGCTGCTTTGAGCGCCGGAATTTCTGCCTTGATTCTGATCGCATACGCGCAGCTGACCGGAATGGGCATTTCTACCCGGCGCGCCCTTGTCATGTTTTTGCTGGTTTTGGCGGCGGGACTGCTCAAGCGCACGCCCGATCTGCCAACCTCCCTTGCGGTTGCGGCGTTGCTTCTGCTTGTGCCCAAGCCACAGCGGATTCTGGATGCAGGCTTCCAGCTTTCGTTTTCGGCAGTGATCGGGATTGCGGTAATGATTCCGGTTTTGCAGGATGGCTGGGAGGACGCAGCACCTTCGCTGCGAGTCACCGATGGAGTTGCCGGGTGGAATATTGCCCGGACTGCCATCGCCCGGGCCTGTCGTCTCCTCCGCAAAAATATCCTTGCCGGTCTGGGCATTACCATGATGATGCTGCCGTTTCTGCTGATTCATTTTTATGAATGGAGTCCGTGGTCGGTGCTGCTGAATCTGGCAGTCATTCCACTGATGGGAATCTTGCTGCCGTGCCTGATCGGACTGCAGCTGATCGCCCGTCTGACTGTGCTTGTCCACTGCCTGGAGCTTCCACAGCACCTTCTTTGCACCGCCATCGAAGCGATTTTTTCCTGCTATGAGCAGCTGTGCCGGTTTACAACGGCGCTTCCGGGCAGTATCCTGCACACCGGATATCCGACCTGGCAGGCACTGGCCGCGTATACAATCGGACTGATCGCTTTGGCTGTGTCAGGCAAAAAACTCCGTCCGCACCTCCGGCTTGCAGCAGCTGTGTGTCTGATGGGGATTTTCCTGATCCGCCTGCCGGGCGAACTGAACGTCACGATGCTGGACGTCGGGCAGGGAGAGTGCGTTGGAATCGAAACCCGGGAGCATCATGTATATCTGGTGGATGCCGGAAGTACGTCGAAGAAAAAGACCGGACAGTACCAGATTATTCCATGGCTGAAATATATCGGGACGCGGAGCGTGGAAGGTATTTTCATCACGCACTGGGACGAAGACCACATCAGCGCGGTAGGGGAGCTGTTGGAGTGGTCGGAAAGCAGCCGGGTCAAAATCCGGCGCATTTTTCTGCCGGATGTGGCGTTGAAGGATGAAGTGCTGGAAACGCTGCTGCAGCAGATCGAAGAGGCGAACGTCTCCGTGGAATACCTTTCTGCGGGAGAGGGCATGATGGATGGCGCGCTGCAGATCTCCTGCCTGCACCCCTATGCGAAAAAAGTGCCGGAGGATCGCAACGATGCGTCGCTGGTGCTGCGCCTGTCACAGGGCGATTTTCAGATGCTGCTGACCGGAGATCTGGAAAAGAGCGGCGAAGACTGGCTGGTGGAGCAGGCGCGACCCGCCGTGGAGCAGCCCCAGCCCGCTGCACAAAATCCCCTCCGCTGCACCATCCTCGACGCCGGGCACCACGGCGCGTCCAATGCGACGGGAGAAGCACTGCTGGATTTGGCACAGCCGGAGCTGGTCCTGATTTCCTGCGGCAAAAACAACCGGTACGGGCATCCGGCGCCGGAAACGCTGAAACGCCTGGAAGAGCGGGGAATCCGCTGGTATTCCACGGCGGAGGTCGGCGCGATACAGGTGCAGGTCGGAAAGAAAAAAGTGAAAATAAAACAATACATACAGAACTGAAAATACGAAAAAACGTTTGTATGATAAAAGAGAAAAAAACCTGCGAAAAAGCAAAACCAACCATAAAACAAACAGAATTGCACGACTAAACGAACAATAAAAATGAAAAACAAAAATATATGCTA
>OLPG01002074.1_pt1 | contig 15011 bp, 24 predicted proteins | sample 1672311 | NCBI WGS metagenome assembly OLPG01 (sample SAMEA3136670, study PRJEB25190) | human gut metagenome | biome: human gut; feature: human-associated habitat; material: faeces | place: Austria | collected 2013
ATGATTAGTGCTACAAGAGCAAAAGCACATGCACTAAGCAAAAATATAACCCACATGTATATCATCACCACCTTTCTAATATCTATTTCTCCATGAAATCAGAGTTTTAATTAGTCCCATAATCCATCAATTTTTACTGTCCTATGATTGATCCATCTATATCTGATTTCACTACCATATCCGCACGATTCATCACAATTATTATTTGTACATATTGGTAAAAGTTCTGTTACTTCTGGTTCATCCATATATGAAAATTCATAACATAATAAACCCATCTCTAATTTAGAACCACATCTAGGACATTTACCTTTGATTTTAATTTTCTTACTCATGCATAATCCTCATTTTCAAACTCAATTTCAATAGTATTCTTTTTTTATAATTATTTTGAATTACTTTCATTCTCTGCTCCTCTATTTATTCCATATCCTGACATAAAACAATCATCAATCAATTTTTCGTCAATATATTTTCCATGAGATAATCTAATAAGGTAATCTCCAAGTGGCTCTTTATTCTTCAATACTTCATTATGCCATCCATTAATACGATATCTAATAATGGTATCGCTATGATCGCATAAATACATTCGTCCAATCCATTCTTGTAAACAACTACTCCACGGATAAACCGTTACAAATTTGATTTTTGCTTCGTTAAGCCATTGTCTAATCCTAATGTCGCTATCTACAAATATAACGTCTACTTTACCTATATTCTCTTTTATATATTGGATAAAATTATTTGGAAAATCTGGATTATCGACACTGATAATCTGTTGTTTGAATTGATTTAGATGCCCTTCTACAGACAGAAGATGTAAACTTGATTCCCAACGTTGCTTCGTCCCAATCGAAAACATACCAATCATTGTAAAAATAATATTTCTCCACTTCAAAACGTTTAACAAGACAATATTTATCATTATCATCTTGGATAAAGACATATTTACTATCAAGATAAGGTTCAACTATTCTTAAAAATTCTTTTAAATTTTCCTTTGTTAATTTTATGCATTCATATTGTTTCTTACTTACACATTTCATTGTTGTCCCTTTCTTTCCCCTTCATCTGTTTACAGAATTCTCTATATCTTCTTGTATACTCATAAGATTCTCTAAATATATTATTCACCGCCGTGAAAAAATAATTTCATATTACTTCTTATCTTCGTTTATTACTCTTGTTAAGGCTTCGATTAATACTTGTGTATTAACATATATTTTAATTTTTGATTCATTTTCCAATATATTTGTGAGCGCAATTTGATATTTCGTTCTGGTTTCTTCAAAAGACATACAATTTCCATATACATCACACGCACATTCAGATGGAATATTAAAGTCTATGTGATTAAATTCATCTTTAAAATGATTACCACAATCACCTTTGTACTTCTTACATGTTTTACATTGCTGCATCATGATTCCCTCCGTTTTTATATCTTTTATAAGCATCATCCGCAATTTGTTTAAGTTCTAAAAGATCATTTATCTCTTTATAGACTTGATTTAGAATCTGCCTTTCAATATATTTTGTCCTACGTTCTTCTAACATCTTAAAATTATCTAATAATTTTTCTTTATCAGATAATTTTACATTTGATTTTCTCATGATCTATTCCACAGTGATGCAAGTATTTGTCACTTTCTTATATACATCTTCATAAAGTTCCTGCTTATCACCATTGTATGTATACTCAACATAGATTCCATCACCAGGAACCGTAGTAGAAACAAGACATTTATAATTTTGTAAAGTCTTGCATGACCAGACAATAAACACATCGTCAAAATCAAGCTCTACATCAGGATAATTTTTTGTATACCATTCTACTAATTTCTTTAAACATACTCTCTGAAAGTGATTCATTTCTGTAATAATCATAAAATTTTAATCCTCCACTGGTTCATATTTTTTAAACAATTCACCCATTGTTAAATGATTGAATTTTGCTAAATCCATTGCACAAGCTACAACATTATGAGGCATTGAAACTCCAATAAATTCACATAGATACTCTGATAATGATTGATAATTAATATCTTTTGATATTTCTTCACCCCAAGGTTTTCTAATCCATCCAATCATTTTCTGATTATTGATTGTTACTTCTCCTTTATCAAGTGAATATAATACACTACCGTTACTACTTCTCCACCAAGCATCTTCACCTGCGAATTTCACAAATTTTTCTTCTGATATATCTGAAATCATATCAAATATTTCATCATCCATTAACCAAACTTCATATCTATTACTCTTGTATGTACATATTGCTCCATATTCTTTTGGATAATCTAATACGAAAAAGAATTGTTTAAGATTATTTCCTAAAATTTCTTTCATTTGCTCACCACCCTAAATGCTGAAACCATTTTGCAAATAACAGCAACCCTTCTTGAATCTTATCATTAGTTTCCTTGTATTTTTCTTTCCAATCTGAATTGTTATAATCTATCGACTCATATATCTCATAATAATTAGCAGCTTGCTCAAATGACCAGATCATCTTATCTAATAATTCATCCCATTTCTCAGGTGTATTTGCTTCATCATATCCAGGATAAGCAATGGTTAGTTTCTTATACATTTTTAATCTTGGGAGAACATATTTTGCAATATTACAATCCAGATTCCATGTTTCTTTTGGATTGATATATAATCCTTGCTTCTTTAACCACTTTTTACGTGTTCTTTTATTCAATATATGAACCTCCCGTATAATACTTCTCTAAAATTTCTTGTTTAATTTTAGAAATTCTTTGTTTTGATATACCAATAATTTTAGATATTTCAGATTGTGTATATCCTTCTTTTAATAAAACGAAAACTTTTCTTTTATTACCAACCAATTCATTTTCAATATTTTCTAATGATAATGTTGAAATTGTTTCATTCTCAATGTCTTGTTTACTTGGGATATAATTAAGAAAGGTAGATGTGTCGTTATCCTTAGATTCTTCACTGACTTGATTCTCATAATAAACTATCTGATTTTGTGGAATTATACGCATTGCATTTTCTTTACGTTTCTCCATTATTATAGTTGTATACATACATTTATAGGCATATGTAGAAAATCCTGATTTATCATTACTATATGTATTTGCAGCTTTACATAAACCTATTGCTGCAAGATCATACTATTCTTCTACATCCAAATGATATTTATACAAAAAGGAATATATTAAATTGTGATTCTCTTCTACTAATTTCCTTGCTTCGTCTGTAATTTATATCACCTCCATGAAATCGAGATTTCAGATTAAATAATACTACTTATCTTTTTATACAATTTTCTTATCGGTACAAGACTTGCAATACCGCTGCACAAAAGCGTTATAAGAAATGCACTTATGATATTAAAAGGTGTAATGCATACCAAAGGCGTTTTCATTCCAAATGCTGGCACGTAGGTAATGTTCCCAAAAATAATGCAAATAACTACAATGATACATTAGTTCTCTTCTAAATTCTTTATGACATTTCTCACATCGACACCATAAAAACAAGGGTCTTATTTTCTTTACACTAATAGAATCCATACGCTTTTTTATGTATCTTTCTACTGGATTACGTTTCATTTCTTATCACCGTCTTTCTTTATACCTATATTCGCTATTTTATAAATGAATTTTGTGAATATTCTATTACTCTTTGGTTTTTCATATATTTTTTGAAGAATATCAACTATGGTAAGATAAAAGACAATTAAAAATGTCATCCCTCCCATAAGAATAAGACCTATAATATGCAGTATTTCTCCTTTGAAATAATTCTCATCATATGGTTCTCCTCTCATATCGTGTACCCATATACTTATTACCGATAATAAGCCAATCATCAACCATATGACTGCAATTATAATATACTCTTTACATCCAAACATTATCATCACCTACCTTGAATCGTTTGTTTCATGTATTTACATATTCTCAAAACTATCTAAAAATTGTTTCATCCATAAATTTTTTTCTTCTACTCTCTTTAATTCTGCTTGATATTTTTCATATGCCCTATTAACTTGCCTATCCTTTTGATCCTTTAAATCATCAATATATTTTCTAATTGCATCATCAGAAGTATCTAATTCCTTATTTATATCTTCTTCACACCATTTATATATGGATGTGTGCAATGACATATCAATTTGGTCTAAACAAAATTTCTTTAAATTTTCATGTTCTGGTGTTGGTGGAGTCCACTTTTCAACTTCTTCTCGTACTTTTAGATACTTTTTATCTTCATCTTTATAATCTTTAAGACATCTTTTTGCACTAGCTTTATTATTCTTAAATTTAGAAATCATATCTTCTTTTGCTTCTTCAAGAGTCATGCTATATGCTTTTTCTCTTGATGCTAAAGAATCTTTATATGCTTTTTCATAATAAGGATTTGGCTCAAAATGATTTGGAGTTGGAATATCTAAAGATTCATCTTTTAAATCAACAGCAATTCCAAATGCTCTTGTGCATAGTTTCAAAAACTCTTTACCAGATGTTATTTCTCCATCATTAATGTAAGACGTATATCCTGTTGGCATCCAATCACCTTTCTATTCAGTTATATTTTTATGGAATCTTGAGCAGAAATGCTCTTAGATTTCACCTTTTACTACTCTTTCGTTTACAGAAGCTACAAACTCATTAATCTTTTTATAATTTGGACTATCTGGTAAGTCAGTATTCCCTTTTGCGTAGTCTAATCTCTTTTCATATTCATCTACCATTTCATAAAATTCTGAAACAGGTTGCCTATTTTCATCTAAATATTTACCATTACGAATATCCATAAGTAAATCATGCTCTTTATCTCTATAGGTATTGATTTCTCCTTTTTCAAGAATATCCAGGCACATCATATATAATCTAATCAAATGCATCATATGTTTACCTAATTTATTTGCTTCAATCGCTTTTTGATTGCGTTTACCAATCTTGCCATATGCTTTTACGATAGACTGCATTTCAGAAATCATACCAGAATAATCTCTTAGAGGATAATGTGTTAAATTTGCATCCATAAAAATTTCCGTATCATATCCCTCCTGAACTGCTTTATCAATATATAATTTAATCGCATCATCTGGCATTGTAAAATGTCTTTGTTTAAAGTCAAACATTGCATGATCAATTGTCTTAAAGATATGTTCTTCGTTTTTAGCCTGTCCAACTAATCTATTTGACTTATTCTCCAACCTACGGAGCTGCTGATTAGCATAGCCACCAAAAGATGAAATTGCTTTCTTCGATAGAAATAAATCTTTATTATTAATAAATTCTCTACCAATTGGCGATATATAGAAATAATGTTCTGGTTTATTACCGAGCATTTCAATTGTGTTAGGATTACAGTTACATAACAGTGAAATCAATTTATTAAACGCATAAATGGTTGTATCTGTTTTTTCATTTACAAATTGCTCAAAATTTTCATTTGTAAGAATTTGCATTTTACTATTCAATGCACACCCTCTAATATCCAGATCACTCGTTTCTGTATTTGTACCATATGCGTGACTTCCACCAAGAGTAAGAATAATAATATTATTTCCTAAATTTTTATCTTTTCGTAAAAAATCATATTCTTCACTTCTTAATTTCTTTTTAATCTGTTCTATGGTCATTTAGTTTTACCTCTCATCTAGTTCTCTAATAAACTCTTCGCCATCATCACAAAATGTATAAATCATAGACTTCATAAGTCCCCAAGACATTCCTGAGTGACCTTGATTCTTCATTACTTCAATACCTGCGACAATAGAATTATCCTTAACAGTCTTAATAATATCTAAACATTGACCTAACTCCATTCCCTCGTACAGATCACCTAATCTAATAGGTACACATCTATCCCATTTGTCCCATTTGTCTTGCGATAAAACTTTATGCCCTTCTTTAATCCAATATTTTGTTAGTTCTGGAATTTTCTTTTTATGTTCTTCTTCTCTTCTGATTAAATCTTGTCTCATTTTTTCTTGTTCATCTTTAAATTCTTTAAATGTTTTACCAATACATTTAATATATGCTTCATCTACTGTCATATCAGATGTTAATTTGTGACCATTAAATTCTCCAAAATATTTTTTACCAGTAGCTTCTGCCTTACTATGCAATAATTTAACTGAATCTTTAAGCGATGATCCACAATCAAAATCAATTTCAATATACTCCATATATCTATTCCTCTTTTTCCACATATGAAAGTTTACTTTTAACTGTTAATTCTCTTTTCCTTGACTTGTAATTTCTCTCAAATAATCATTCCAACCATCATGATACCCAGTATAATATTCGTCATATAAATCATCAAAATCATCCTTCTCTGGCAATGGCTTCAATGGACACCAATCAGGAATGGCTTCTGCTTTTTTATCAAGTACACATTTTCCCGCGATTGGGCAATAAATACAGGTTTCCAAACTGTTACTGTGATTTCGCCCAATTAAGCAGGAGATGCATCCATGCTCCGGTGTATTCATAACTAATACTGATTTACTCATTTAATTCCTCCACTTTTCACGATTTCGATCAAATCATCAATAAGTGCATCTGAACAATCTTCACTACATATTGTTTTTCCATCATCATTGTATTTACATAATTTACAATCAAAATTTGCTCTTCTATATTCAATCTGCTCAATAACCCTATCTACATCAAAAGATGTCGGCTGTTCATCAATCAATCCAGATATGTACAAATCTACATCTGAACTTCCAAGAGAATTAATTAACTTATCAGCATCAATTAGTCTCATCCTTTATTTCTCCCAATTAACATACATCCACTAAGTAACACCATAAATAACAATTCAACAATCACTGTAAATCTATCCATTTATTATTCCTCATTTTCTTTAAACGCATATTGAATGGCTTCACTAAAACAACATCCGCCGTTGTAATATCTAACATTGTATTTATATTCTTCATCCTGTAACTTTGTCAGATCAAAAGAGGACTCATTATAATCAATTTGTTGTTTTGACATGATCTTATACACATTTTCACCAACAACGACATAATAATCATAAAATTCATATATAAGATATTCTTCCCATGTGTCATAATAACTCGGCAAATTCTCATCACAACCAGGACAAGTTATAACAAGAGAAGTATTACTTGAAAAAGTTTGGGGTTATGAATATTATGGTGATATAAGAACAGTTGATGTTACAGTAAGAAGAATTAGAGAAAAAATAGAAAAAGATACATCAAATCCAAAAATACTTATTACTAAAAGAGGAGTAGGCTATTATATAGCATCAAAATAAAATAAACAGATGCACAAAAGGAGGGTCTTTTTGTGCATTATTTTGTATGAGGAGATTTTATTATGTTAAAAAATGTACAGTTAAAAATAATATTAATATTTAGCATATTAGGAATAGTATTAATGAGTGGAATAGGCGTAATATATGCGTACAATTTGCAAAATGTAAACTTTTCGCTAGTAGCGCAAACAGAAGAACAAGTAATGGCGTACCAAGAGTTAATAAAAATGCAAATTCAAAATGTAAAAGTAATAACCATAATTTTAATTACAGTATATGGATTTATTTCTATATTAATAGGAATTTTCGTTTCAAAAGTTATATTAGACCCAATTTCAAGATTAATAGACAGTGCGCCTAAAATGGCAAATGGAGAAAATTCAAATACAGAAAATAGCAAAAAAAATGTAGACGAATTAACCAATGCATTCAATTTAATGACAAATGAATTAAAAGAAAACTTAAAAGAAGTGTATAGGCAAAAAAGACAGATAGAAACAATATTACTTCATATGACAGATGGAATTATAGCATTTGATATTCAAGGTAATATAATGCATATAAATCCAGCAGCCACAGAGCTTTTGAAACTTACAGAAAACGAAAATACATTTGACAAAATATTTAGCAAATTAAACATAGACATAAATTTGGAAAAGACAATATACCTAGAAAATTGGACTTCCTCAGAACAAAGAGTTCAGTTAGAAGATAAATATTTAAATATTTTCTTTGCATCTTTTAAAGATGAGCAAGAGTTAGCAGCAGGAGTTATTGCAGTTATACAAGATATTACAGAACACGTAAAACTAGACAATATGCGAAAAGAATTTGTAGCAGATGTATCACATGAATTAAAAACACCAATTACATCAATTATGGGATATGCAGATACTTTGCTAGAAAGTGAATATGACAAAGAAACACAGTATAAATTCTTAAATGTAATAGCTTCAGAGGCAAGAAGAATGGCAAAATTGGTTACAGATTTACTTATATTATCTCGTTATGATAATAACAAAGTCAAAAAAGAAATTACAGAATTTGACCTAGGAGATTTAGTAAAGAGATGTCAAGAAAAATTGCAATTAGAAATAAACAAAAAAGGGCATGAAGTTGAATGTTTTGTAACAGCAAATGTTCCGCCAGTGAAAGCAGATAAAGATGGAATTGAAAGAGTAGTTTTAAACATAATGACAAATAGTATAAAATATACTCCAAAAAACGGAAATATAAAAATATATGTAGGTTTTGTATATAATGATGCTTATATAAAAATAATAGACAATGGAATAGGCATTCCAGAAGAAGACTTAAACAGAATTTTTGAACGTTTTTATAGGGTTGATAAGGCTCGTACAAGAGAAATGGGAGGAACAGGTTTAGGACTTTCAATTGCAAAAGAAATATTAGACCAAAATAAAGGAAGCATAGACATAAAGAGTGAAAAAGGAAAAGGAACAGAAGTTGTAATAAGAATTCCAACTAAATAAAAAAATTTCACAAAGGACATTTGGGGACGGATCACTTTTGTCCTTCGTGAAAATAGTATTATTAAGATTTAAGTGTTATGTAAAGGACAAAAGTGACCCGTCCCCAAATGTCCTTTGCAAAAACAATAAAAAAGGTTGAAAAATTACGTAAAACCTTATATAATAAATATGCTATTTTATGGAAAAGAGGAATGAATAATGATAGATAAAAAAGCAGTGGCAAAAGAAGTTTTTGAATGGCTATATTGCATTGTAATTGCAATAGTACTCGCACTACTAATTAGATATTTTATAGGAACTCCAACAGTTGTAAAGCAATCATCAATGTATCCAACTTTAAAACAAAATCAAAGATTGGTTTTAAACCGTTTATATAGAACCTTTCATGATACACCACAAAGAGGAGATATAATTACCTTTGAAGCACCAAGCAAATCAGTTGCAACTAGCGTTAAAGCTACATATGATTATGAACCTAAAAATGCTTTTGAAAAGTTTTGCTATTATGTTTTAGAAGTAAACAAAATGAGTTATATAAAAAGGGTAATAGCTCTTCCAGGTGAACATGTTCAAATAATGGACGGAAAAATTTACATAGATGGTAATGAATTACAAGAAGATTATTTACAAGAAGGTGTAGTAACAGAAGCTAAAAGTACATACTTAACAGATTTCGTAGTTCCAGAAGGTTACATTTTTGCAGTTGGAGATAATAGAGAATATAGTGGTGATTGTAGGGCTTTTGGCTGTATTCCAATAGAAAAAATAGAAGGAAAAGTATGGATAAGATTTTGGCCTTTAAATTTATTTGGAAAAGTAAAATAATGAGTTGAAGCCAAAGCGGAAAAATAAATAAGAGGTACTAGTTTTGAGTTTTGAAAATATTATAGGAAATAACAAAATAAAAGAATTTTTAAATCAGGCAGTAGAAGAAGGCCATGTATCACATAGTTATTTGTTTATTGGCATAAATGGGATAGGTAAAACACTTTTTGCAAGAGAGTTTGCAAAAAAAGTTCTATGCTTAAATGGAAAAGGGGATAATTGTGAGTCTTGCTTAAAGTGGGAAAACAATAATCACCCAGATTTTGTACAAATAGAGCCAGAAAATAATGTGATAAAAATAGAGCAAATTCGTAATATGCAAGAAGAAATAAGCGTAAAACCAATAGCTTCAAGTAAAAAAGTATTTTTAATAATAGATAGCGACCTAATGACAAAAGAAGCACAAAATTGCCTATTAAAAACGCTAGAAGAGCCACCACAATATGCTTTAATAATATTAACCACATCTAATGAAAGCAAATTGCTAAATACTATAAAATCAAGATGTATGAAAATTCCTTTTGAAAGGATAGATGAAAAAGAAATAACAGACTATGCTAATAATGTATTAAATATTTCAGCTTCAAAAGATTTTATAAAAATGTGTGAGGGGAGTATTGGAAAATTACTTGAAATAAAGGAAGATGAAGAATTATATACTAAAATAAATACATTGTTAGAAAACATAGAAGGCAGTAAATTTACCAGTTTAATAAATAATGCAGAAGTATTGTACAAAGGAAAAGAGAAAATTACAGAAATATTGGAATATATAAATGTATATTTATACAATCAAAAAGATATGAAAAAGCTAAAATGCATAAAGTACGTAGAAGAAGTAAAGAAAAGATTGCTTGCTAATAGTAATTATGACATGTGCATAGATTATCTTTTAATGAATTTATGGGAGGAAATAAATGAAAAATATAGTAGGAGTTAGGTTTAAAAAGCCGGGCAAAATCTATTTTTTTGACCCAGAAAATCTGGAAATAAATAATAAAGATTTTGTAATTGTAGAAACCACTCAAGGGCAAGAATTCGGTGAAGTAGTAATAAGCAATAGAAAAGTAGAAGATAGCTCATTACAAAAGCCTTTAAAAAAGATAATAAGAATTGCAACTGCGAAAGATATAAAGCACAATGAGGAAAATAAAAAAAGAGAGAAAGAAGCTTTTGAAATTTGCAATAAAAAAATAAAAGAACATAAACTAGACATGACACTTACAGATGTTGAATTCAAATTTGATAATAGTAAAGTTTTATTTTTTTTTACAGCAGATGGAAGAATAGACTTTAGAGAATTAGTAAAAGACTTAGCAACAATATTTAAAACAAGAATAGAACTTCGTCAAATAGGTGTTAGAGATGAGGTAAAAAGAATTGGCGGAAATGGAATATGTGGTAGAGAGCTATGTTGTTGCTCATTCTTGGGAAATTTTGAAACAGTTTCTATAAAAATGGCAAAAGAACAAAATATGTCATTAAATCCTTCAAAAATATCTGGAAATTGCGGAAGACTAATGTGTTGTCTAAAATATGAACAAGAGGTATACGAAGAAAAAATAAATAGACTTCCAAAAGTAGGCGCAATTGTAAAAACAGAAGATGGAGAAGGAACCGTAGAAGGTGTAGAAACGTTAAAAGAAATACTAAGAGTAAAATTAAAAGATGACAATGGGGAATACTATTACAAAAAATATAATGCAAAAGATGTAAAAATTATAAAAAATATAGAAAAAAATACAGTAGACCCAGAAGAAAAAGAGCACTTAAAAGAATTGCAAGAGTTAGAAAAATTAGAAAAGTTAGATAAGAAAAATGCAACAGAGGAAGATATATAAAATAAAAAAATAAACAATTGAAGGGTGGTGAATTAAATGGCATATAAAATAACAGATGCATGTATTAAATGTGGAGCATGTGCAGCAAATTGTCCAGTAGAATGCATATCAGAAGGCGAAGAAAAATATGTTATAGACTCAGAAAGATGTATAGAATGTGGAACTTGCGCAGCAGTTTGCCCAGTTTCAGCTCCAGTTGAGGAACAGTAGGGACGGTCCTTTTCGTTCCGATTTCGGAACACTTGGGACACTCCTTCATTAATTAAGTTTTAAAATAAAAAATAGAAAATCAACTTATAATTAGCTGATTTTCTATTTTTTTATTTTCTAGGAAAGTTCTACTCTTATGTTAATTATGATAAATACTTAATTTTTAAAATTTATATTTTACTAATAAATTTTATAGTAGATAAAATTTAAAACATGGATATAGTTGTGTTAAATAATTTATCTATTACAAGGAGTGTCCCTAGTGTTCCGAAATCGGAACGAAAAGGACCGTCCCTACTGTTCCAAGTCTAGAAGTGCTTGCCATCTTTTATCTACTTCTTTTTGGAATTCTTCTATCATCCATTCATTTCCAGGTTTAAACATATGCTTAAACCTGGAAAAGATCGGCGTAAAAATTCTTCTATTGGAAGTTTTTTTGCAGGTTTATAAGTTATTTTATATTTACCATCTACAACTTCGTATAAAGGCCAGTAGCAAGTGTCTACTGCTAATTTGCTCATTTCCATTAACATATCTGTAGGGTAACCCCATCCTCTAGGGCATGGAGCAAGTACATTTAAAAATGTAGGACCTTCAGTATATATTGCTTTTTCAGCCTTTTCGTATAAATCTTTAAAATTCATAATTGCAGCAGTTTGTGCAACATATGGAAGATGATGTGCTTCCATAACTTCTGTTAGATCTTTACGAATTTGCATTTTCCCAGGAATCTTTTCTCCTGCTGGTGATGTTGTTGTGTCTGCAAAGTGTGGCGTTGCAGAAGAACGTTGAATACCAGTATTCATGTATGCACCATTGTCATAGCATACGTAAGTCATGTCATGTCCTCTTTCCATTGCACCAGATAAACTTTGAAGACCTATATCGTAAGTTCCACCATCTCCACCAAATGTAATAAATTTAAAAGTTTCATTTTCATTTAATTTTCCTGTTCTTTTCATTGCTTTGTATGCAGCTTCTACTCCTGAACAAGTAGCAGATGCACATTCAAAAGCTGTGTGAATGTAAGAACAATCCCAAGAAGAATAAGGATAAATACATGTTGAAACTTCCATACATCCAGTTGCATTAGAAACTACTGCATGATCTCCTTCTTTTAGGGCTCTCATTACCATTCTACCAACTACTGGTGCACCACAACCTGCACACATTCTATGACCTGCATTAAATATGCTAGGTTTGTTTGCAACTACTTCTTTTACATTATAAGCCATTATTTATTCACCCCTCTTACTCCAAGATAACGATAAGGATTATCTATTTTTTTATTTTTTACAATTTCTTGTAAATCTTCATATACACTTAAAATATCTTTAGTAGTAGTATCTCTACCACCAATACCATAAATGTAGCTTACAGTAAGAACAGTGCAGCTATTTACATACATACCAGAAGTAACATCTGTAAATAATGCACCACCACAAGCATTTAAAGAATCTGCTTTATCAAGAACTGCTACAGCTTTTACATTTTTTAACGCTTTTGCAATTTCTTCAGAAGGGAAAGGTCTAAATACTCTTAGTTTTAAAAGACCTGCTTTTATGCCTTTTTCTCTTAGTTCATCTACAACTACTTTAGTTGTTCCTGCTGTTGAATTCATACAAACTATAGCAATTTCAGCATCTTCTAATTTATAACTTTCAAATAATTCATATTTTCTACCTGTCATTTTTTCAAAATCTTTAGCAACTTCTAAAATTACTTTTTTAGCATTTTTCATTGCTTGAGATTGCCCATATTTGTGTTCAAATAAATATGCTTGTAAGTCCATTGGGCCAACAGCTATTGGTTCTTTTGAATTTAATAAGTAATGTTCAGGTTTATATGTTCCAACAAATTCTTTTACTTTATCATCTTCTATTAATTCAATATTTTCTATTGAGTGTGATGTAATGAATCCATCTTGGCAAACTGCAAGAGGAAGCATAACATCTTTGTGCTCTGCAATTCTGTGAGCCATAATTAAATTATCATATGCTTCTTGGTTGTTTTCTGAAAATAACATTATCCAACCACTATCACGAATTCCCATTGCATCTGAATGGTCATTGTGTATATTTAAAGGTCCTGAAAGTGCTCTATTTACTAATGGCATAACTATTGGTAGACGACTAGCAGATGCTATGTATATCATTTCCCACATATATGCTAAACCATTAGAAGAAGTTGCTGTCATAGCTCTTGCACCTGCAGCTTCTGCACCAATACAAGCACTCATTGCACTATGTTCACTTTCTACTGCAATAAATTCTGTATCTACTTTTCCATTACTTACAAAAGTAGAAAAGTATTGTGGAATTTCAGTAGATGGAGTTATAGGAAATGCTGCAACTACGTCTGGATTTATTTGTTTCATTGCTATAGCAGATGCTTCATTTCCACTTAAACGTTCTCTTATACTCATTTTTTTCATCCTTTCTTTTGTTTCCTTAAAAAAGAATTAGTAACTATTTTTCTAAGGAATTATTCTTCTTTCATTTCGATTGCATTAAAAGGGCAAACTCTGGCACATACGCCACATCCTTTACAATAATCAAAATTAAAATCTTTTCTTTTTTGGTCTTTTCCTACTGGAATTGCATCATCTGGGCAAACTGCGAAACATAAACCACATTGCTTGCATTTTTCTTCTAGAAATACAGGTCTAATGCTTCTCCAGTCACCAGTTTTAAATTCTAAAGAATTTCCAGCATCATATATTGTTCCACCTGGTGTTAAATCTTGCCAAGGTGTTTCTTTATCTATTTTTACTGACATAAAAATCTCCTTTCTAATTTTTTAACTTATACAGCTTTTTAATTAGTTTCATAATTGAACTTTAATACAATATTTTAGTTTATTTTTTAAGAAACTAAATTAACTTCTTTTAATGCTAAAGTTAATGCTTTCATATTTCCTTCAATAACTTCAGGCTTTTTAGCAAATTTGTGCTTAAAAGAGCCTTCCATATCATTTAAAAATTCTTCTTCACTCATTATGTTTGAAACTTTAACAATAGCTGCAAGCATAGGAGTGTTTGGAAAATATTTTCCAAGAGCTTCTATAGAAACCTTTCTAGCATCTATAGTATAAACGTTTCCTTTATAGCCATTTAACAAAGGTTTTAAAGCATTTACATCTTTGGTTGTGTTAATAATAATAGCACCAGTTTCTTTTAAACCAGCAGTAACAGGTACAGACTCTAGCAAACTATCATCTACAACAACTACATAGTCAGGTTCATAAATATTGCTATGAATACGAATAGGAGCTGTGCTGATACGATTGTAAGCTGTAATTGGAGCCCCCATTCTTTCTGGACCATATTCTGGAAAACCTTGAATATATTTTCCAGTAT